>RCNI01000703.1_pt1 | contig 20004 bp, 20 predicted proteins | sample 2041151 | NCBI WGS metagenome assembly RCNI01 (sample SAMN09708214, study PRJNA481090) | feces metagenome | isolation source: feces | place: Antarctica: Albino Rookery | reverse complement strand
AATTTTTTTGCTTCGGATACCCTTTGCTCTGGCATACTTACTGCACGGATCTCGCCACTTAATCCCACTTCGCCAAACACTACCATTTTTTCATCAACAGCACGATTTTTATAACTGGAAATGATTGCAACAACAATTCCAAGGTCTATTGCCGGCTCATTCATTTTTATTCCACCTGCAATATTTACATATGCGTCATAATCAGAAAGTGGAAGCCCTATTCGTTTCTCAAGTACTGCCATCAATAGATTGACTCTGTTATAGTCTGTTCCTGCTGCAGTACGACGTGGCATTCCAAATCCACTTTTGCAGACAAGTGCCTGTACTTCCAATAAAATAGGTCTGGTTCCTTCCATTGAACACGCAACAACAGAGCCTGACGCATTTTTCGGTTTTCCACTTAACATATATTCTGAAGGATTCTCCACTTCGACAAGTCCATTCTGCCTCATTTCAAATACCCCAATCTCATTCGTAGAACCAAAACGATTTTTTACACCTCTAAGTAACCGGTAAGAGGCATGCCTGTCCCCCTCAAAATATAGTACAGTATCTACCATATGTTCAAGCACTCTTGGTCCGGCTACTGTTCCTTCTTTTGTAACATGTCCCACTATAAAAATAGAAATCCCCAGTCCTTTTGCAAGCTGCATAAAAACATTTGTAGATTCACGCACCTGTGATACACTTCCTGGTGCCGAAGATACATCTTCACTAAACATCGTCTGTATAGAATCAATTACAACAAAATGTGGCCTCTGCCTTTCGATTACCATTCGGATTTTCTCTAAGTTTGTCTCGCACAAAAGCTTTAATTTATCGGCAAATTCTCCCATACGGTTTGCCCGAATCTTTATCTGTGATAAAGATTCTTCTCCCGAAATATAAAGTATCTCTTCTTTTTTAGACAAATTCTGACAAACCTGCAATAAAAGTGTAGATTTTCCGATTCCTGGATCACCACCTACCAGCACCAAAGATCCCGGAACAATTCCCCCACCTAGCACTCTGTCAAGTTCTTTAATTTCTGTCTGCACTCTGGTATGATCATCTGCCTGCACCTGCGATAACGGAACAATGTCTGTCTGTTTCATTTCTCTTAATGTACTACTTTTTGTCACACTAATTTGCTCTTCTACAAAAGTATTCCACTCTTTACATACCGGACATTGTCCCTGCCATTTTGCGGATTCAAATCCACAATTCTGACAGAAATACACACTTTTTTTATTTTTTGCCATAGTTATCCCCACTTCTGTCAGGAATCAGGATGATATCTCATCGTTTTTTCCTGACTAAGATTGAAAAAGAGGCGGTAGCTTCTCTCCCGCCTCCTGTTTACTCGTTTTTCATGAGCATTGTCTTTATTAACGTTTTACAACTTCTACAACAGCACTTTCTTCTGCTCCAAGCTCTACACTCACACTTAATTTTCCACTTAGATTTGTAGTCATGCAACCTGCTGAAGCTTCATTTATAAACACTTCATACTCCTGCTCTGGTTCAAGTTCCAATGTAAACTGCACATCCTCTGCTGCTGATACTTTAAATGCAACATCCGCATCAGTAGCTTCAAAATTTTCTACTGTACTTCCAGGAACTGATTCGTACACAAACATTCCATTCTTTTCTAATTTTGTAATCTCTTTAAATGTCTTTACTTTATATATATCGCCCTCGAATTCAACATTCTCAAGTTTTGTTTTTTTCTCCAATGAATAATCACCAAAACTGAGTGTTCCATCTTCTTCCACGCGTAATAATTCTTTTACTATTGACATTCTGCTATCCTCCCAAGTATTTAAGATTATTTTTATCGAATTGGTATTTGCTATATTATATAATACTTCTACTTTATTTTCTACTCATTTATGCTCTTTGGATAAAATTTAATTTCTTTTTTAGATATACCGGCCTCTATGACATCTCCTTCTTTTACTTCTCCATTAAGTATGGCTTCTGCAAGTTTGTCTTCCAATTCCGTCTGAAGTGCTCTCTTTAAAGGTCTTGCCCCATATTTTTCATCTGTACCCTTTTCTACAATATATTTTTTTGCAGAATCTCTTAACGTAAGGGTAATATTCATCTGGGTTTTTACACGTTTTGTAAATGACCTACATAGTAAAGAAACAATTTGCTTCATATGTGTTTTATTTAGTGAGTGGAACACAATAATTTCATCTATTCTGTTCAGAAATTCCGGACGAAAGATCTGCTTAACCTCATCCATAACGTTATGTTTCATACGCTTATAATCATCTGCAGGATTTTCTTTTGTTGCAAATCCTAATTTTTTAGGATCAACGATCGCCTTTGCCCCTGCATTTGACGTCATAATAATTACTGTATTACAAAAATCAACTTTTCTTCCTTGTGAATCTGTAATATGACCATCATCTAGAACTTGTAGAAGAATATTGAACACATCCGGATGTGCTTTTTCTACTTCATCAAATAAAATAACAGAATATGGATGTGTGCGGACTTGATCGCTCAACTGACCACCTTCTTCATGACCCACATATCCGGGAGGTGAGCCAATCATTTTAGAAACCGAATGTTTCTCCATATATTCCGACATGTCTACTCGAATCATAGCTTCTTCGTTTCCAAATAAAGCTTCTGCAAGTGCTTTTGAAAGTTCTGTCTTTCCAACACCTGTAGGGCCAAGAAACAAAAAGGAACCAATTGGTTTTTTAGGATCTTTTAATCCTACTCTTCCTCTTTTTACGGCACGGGCAACAGCACTGACTGCTTCTTCCTGTCCAATCACCCTTTTATGAAGCGTCTGCTCTAACTTTTTCAGTCTTTCTGCATCACTTTCTGCTAATTTTTGAATCGGTATTTTCGTCCATGCAGAAACCACTTCTGCAATATCATTTTCATCAACAATCAGACTGTTTTCTTCTGTTTTTCGTCTAAATCGTCTTTTCAAATCTTTTAGCTTCTTCTCTATATTTTTTTGTTCCTCATGAATACCTGCTGCTTTTTCAAAATCATTTAAACGGATGCAATCTTCTTTTTCGTGCATCTGTTTTTTCCATTCTTCTTCCAGATTTTTCAGGCTATCCGGAACTTTATAACCATTCATGCTTACCTTTGAACAAGCTTCATCCAGTACATCTATTGCTTTATCTGGAAGATTTCGATCTGTAATATAACGCTTTGAAAGATAAACCGCTGCCTTAAGTGCTTGCTGTGTAATTTCTACTTTATGATGTTTTTCGTATTTTCCTTGAAGCCCCTTTAAAATTTCAACACAATGTTCTTCCGTTGGTTCTTCTACAGTAATTGGCTGAAACCTTCTCTCAAGTGCCGCATCCTTTTCAATGTGTTTTCTATATTCAGCTATCGTAGTTGCACCAATAAGCTGTATCTGGCCTCTTGCTAGCGCCGGTTTTAGAATACTTGATGCATCGATTGCACCTTCCGCTCCACCTGCACCAATGACTGAATGTAACTCATCCAGAAAAAGAATAATATTCCCTTCTGCTTTTACTTCTTCAATCAGATTTTTCATGCGCTCTTCAAATTCTCCACGATATTTTGAACCTGCGATTAGTCCGGCAAGATCCAATGTGTATATTTTCTTTTCTTTCATGTTAGATGGTACAACACCGCTTACAATTCTTTGTGCAAGCCCTTCAATAATCGCAGTCTTTCCAACACCTGGTTCTCCTATAAGACATGGATTATTTTTTGTACGTCTACTCAAAATCTGCATCAAACGGAAAATTTCTTCTTCTCTACCCACTACAGGATCTAATTCCCTATTTTGAGCCTGCTGTGTAAGATCTGTGCAAAACTGTTCTAAAGCGCCCCTTTGTCCTTGCGTACTTTCTTTCACTATCTGCTGATATTCTTTCGGATCCATTCCGGATGCATCTACAATATCTGCGACCATGTTTTGCAATTTGATATTTAACGTAATGAGTATTCTTGTTGCAACACAATCCGGATCATGTAACATAGCAAGTAAAAGATGTTCTGTTCCTACACTATTCAACTGCAGATGTGATGCCTCTATTGCGCTGTTTTCCAAAAGATTTATAAGTCTTGGACTCTGTTTTGGAGTCTTTGAAATAACAGCTTCTGTCTCCGGAACAATAAGCTCATCCATCAGTTTTAATATTTCTTCCTCTTCTACACCATGTGCAGCCAGCACCTGTCCTGCAACCCCTGTATACTCTTTCCTAAGTGCAAGCAGAAGATGTTCTGTCCCTATATATGGGTGATTCATCTTCTTTGCAATCGTTCCCGCATATTTTATTACACGTTCTGCCTGTTTGGTATAATTATTCAGCATATATCCCTCCTGATCCTGTCAGATTTCCTTTTGATGTTTTATTCATATTCATCAAATATCTCATCTACAAGGCAATGCACCTCTTCTCGCGAAATATTCTTGCAACAACCCGTCGCAAGCAAAATCATAAGTTTTTCTTTCATCTCTTCAAGCGCCTTTATCTTGTCAATATCGAGCTGGATCACCGCACCTTTTCTGCGATCCAACTGGATAAATCCATCCTGTTTTAATACAGCATATGCTTTATTTACTGTATGCATATTCACTCCGATCATTTCCGCCATCTGCCTTACTGATGGCAAAGATTCTCCTTCATGAAGCACGGAAGTTGCAATTCCCATGATGATCTGATTTCTAAGCTGAATATAGATTGCTTCATCACTGTTAAAATCAACTTCTATCAGCATACTATCACCACCTTTATCTTTCGATTGTTATACATATGTTAGCACATCCATCTTATCTATTTCAAGATAGAAGTATTGCAATAATAACAAAACTCTTATTTTTTCCTTTTCTGATCAATGTTGTAAATAGTCACACCAGCCTTTCCATGTTCCAACACACACCAATCGATTTGTGTTAAATCCTATAGATTAAACATCTATTTTAATCCCTGGATCAGATAACAATAATCCGTTTCAAATTGTTTTGTTAAATCATATTTTCCATCATGCAGGCTCCAGTCAAAAATCAATCCACGTAAAAATCTCAGGCAATATTCTGTTATCTCATTAACATTTATGTTTTCTTTTATATACCCCTTTTTTGAACATTCTAAAAGAATACATGTCAACGCTTTATAATACAATCTTTCTGGTTCGAATGCCGATACCGACGTTTCTTCCATAATTAATTTATAGTAGGTTTTGATTAATATTCCTATTTCATTTGAAACATACTCTATATAACTTTTCAAAATAAGATATAAGTTTTCTTCTGGTGTCTTATTTTTACACAATTCTTTAAAATCTTCATTGATCAATTTATCTACCTGATAATATGCCTCTATAGCAAGATCATCTTTCGACTTAAAATGATGATAAAAAGATCCTATTGAAATCCCTGCATAAGTACAGATTTCTCTTATCGTAATTTTGTCATATTCTTTTTGCTTTGACAAAGCGAAGATTGCATCAAACAGAGCTTCTTTTGTGGCTGCAGTACATTTATATTCTTTTTTTTCCATTTAAAAGCTCCTCTCTTTTCTTTGATAATTTTATTATTCCTGTACATTATACACATTTTCTTCTTGACCAACAAGGAAAAAAATGATAGTATACCTTCAAAAACAGAACATTGTTCTATTTTAGGAGGATCATAATGACTGGTACAAAATTAGCAATTGTAACTGACACAAACAGTGGTATTTCTGACAATGAATCTAAACAATTAGGAATTTTTCTTGTTCCTATGCCTTTTATCATTGATGGAAAAACATTTTACGAAAATATAAATCTGACACAAGAAGAATTTTTTAAGAAAATGGAACAAGGCGCTGATATTACTACTTCCCAACCTTCTCCTGGAAGTCTTATAGATCTTTGGGATCAATTATTGATGACGTATGATAAGATTCTTCATATACCTATGTCTTCTGCTTTGAGTGGATCTATGGACACTGCCAGCATGTTGGCAAAGAATTATGATGGGAAAGTAATTGTTGTTGATAATCAAAGAATTTCGGTTACTCTAAAACAATCTGTATATGATGCTATAAAATTAAGAAGTGAAGGCTTTTCTGCAGAACAGATTAAAGAAAAACTAGAATATGCTTCTGCTGATGCAACAATATATGTTTCTGTCGATACTTTAGAATATCTCAAAAAGGGTGGGCGTATTACACCTGCTATAGCTGCTATCGGCTCTCTTTTTAATATTAAACCGATTCTTATGTTTAAAAATGGTAATCTAACTCCATACAAAAAAACAAGAGGCAAAAAAGCAGCCTTAAAAGAATTGCTGAAAGCTGTGGAATATGATCTCGCACACGAATATAGAGAGAAAAATGTTACAATTTGTACTACTTCTTCTGGTTTATCTGATTTAGGAAATGAATGGAATAAAACTGTACAATCTTATTTTCCAGATTACGAAGTTTGGAATTCACAACTTTCACTAAGCATTGCCACACATACCGGTCCCGGAATTTGTGGTATTGCATGCATTGTAAAATACTAATCTGCACAAAAAGAAGAATCGTCAGTTTCAGCAAATACTGCTTCTGGCGATTCTTCTTTATAGACTTACTTTGCAGCCCATTTCTTTATTTTTTCATCTTAGGTTCAAAAATAAATGATGCAAGATAACCAAATACAAGTGCTGCACTTATTCCAACCGCACTAGCTTTAAATCCTCCCATAAAAATCCCCAAAAATCCATTTTCATCTACTGCTTTTTTTACTCCTTGCCACAAAACATTTCCAAAACCTAACAATGGTACGCTTGCTCCCGCACCTGCAAATTCAAGAATCGGCTCATACAAATTACAAAATCCAAGTATTGCTCCTGTACAGACCAACATAACCATAACTCTTCCTGGCATCAATTTTGTTCGGTCTAGCAAAATCTGTACAACAGCACAGATAAGACCTCCAACTAGGAAAGCTTTAATATATTCCATTTTCTCCTCCTTTTTTACATCATGTGTCATATATTAGCAATGTTCTAGAACAATTCCATGTGCAATTCCCGGCACACTTGCCCCTTCGTTATAGCTTACTGTGGACATCAAAGCACCTGTTGGTACAAACAGTACTCTTTTCCATTCACCACGATGTATTTTCGGCAGGATATATCCTGCAAGAGTAACAGCTGCACATCCACAGCCACTTCCTCCTGCATTTGTATTTTGAGTTTGCTGATCGAAAATCATCATTCCACAGTCTGCATGCCGTTCTTTTATATCAATTCCTTCTTTAGCAAGAAGATCGATCAGAATCCTTTGTCCGATATACCCTAGATCTCCTGTAATAATACGATCGTAGTCTTTTTCTGTTCTTGTCATATCTTTTAAATTTTGAAAGATTGTATCCGCTGCGGCCGGAGCCATACACGCTCCCATATTTTGAGAATCTTTCAAACCATAGTCCACTATTTTCCCAACCGTAACGCCACTGATACGTACATGACTTTTCTTCTCTCCAACAATGAAGGCTCCGCTACCTGTTACTGTCCATTGTGATGCAAGCGGTCTTTGATTTGCATAACCTAGCGGAAACCGAAATTCTTTTTCCGCACTTCCAAAATGACTAGATGTAACTGCAAGCATGCAGTTTCCATATCCTGCTGCCACACTCATAGCACATAGTGCCAATGCTTCTCCAGAAGTAGAACAAGCTCCGTACAATCCAAACATTGGAATTTGAAACGCCTCAACTCCCATAGAGGTGGCAATTCCTTGTCTTAAAAGATCTCCTCCAAAAAGATATCTCACATCTTCTGGAACAATATGTGCCTTGGACAGTGCCAATTCACATGCCCGTTTCTGCATATTGCTTTCCGCTTCTTCCCATGTTTGTGCTCCAAAGAGATCATCTTTATCTGTTATGTCAAACCATTTTGCCAAAGGCCCTTCGGATTCTTTGCTCCCTACTATACATCCGCTACTTACAATGTAGGGTGAGTCTTTAAAACATATACTTTGGCTCCCTTTTATATGTTCCATATCTATTCCCCTTTTCACCATTATTTCTATCTTTAAAAATAGTATGAACATATCTTTCTTTTTCTATACGAGCATAAAAATTCCCTGCCGAAAATATTTTTTCTAATATTTTGGCAGGGAACTGCTAAATTAAAATTCTTCGTTTAAATATCTCTCAACGATTGTTGCAGCATCGCGTACACATTTTGCACAACCTTCTACTTTATTTTCTCTTTTTTCTTTTAAAAGATCTCTGCAATATAAAGATGTATGATCTTGCTTAAATAGTTCAGCTGCTTTACGTACTTTGGCATATGTGTCTACTCTTGTCGCTTTTAAATTGTTTAGATCACTTTTACTGTTTGCGTAACTAAGTGCCATAAACATTCCTGTTACAGCTCCACATGTATCACCAAGAGCACCCATTCCAGATCCAAATCCTTCTGTAATTTTAAACGCATCTTCTTCTTTTAGTCCAATTTCTTTACAATACGCACATAACACCGCCTGGCAGCAATTATATCCCTTTAAATAATTGTCCACAGCCGATTCTATTTTTGTCCCCATTATTGTATCTCCTTTTATAAAATTTCTATTGCTTCTTCAATTGTTTTTCGTATTTCATGCTGAGGTGCCGGTTTCGCACCAACTGCAGGATATCCAATCGGGAAAATAGCAATCAACCCATACGATTCCATCTGTGGATATAATTCTTTGAGCTTTGGTGCATTAAAATGTCCTACCCATGTTGTTCCAAGACCTAAATCCTGCACTTCAAGCATAATTTGTGTTCCAACAATAGCAGCATCTACATCCGCAAAATTTCTCTGGTCATATTTTCTTGTCCATGCCTCATCTTCTTTGTATCCTAATACCAAATATTTATCTGCATCAAAATGAAATCTTGTTATGCTTTTTATATTGTCTTTTGATTGTTCTGATTCCATAACCCATATTTTATAAGGTTGTTTATTTACAGCTGTTGGAGCACTTATGGCTGCTTCTAAAATTTTATCAACTAATTCTTGTTCTACTTTTCTATCTGAAAATTCTCTACAGGAATATCTTTCTTTTGCAAGTTGTAAAAATTCCATCTTTTCTCCTTTATAAAAATTTATTTTTCTTCTTTGTCGCTTTTCCAAGTGAAACCATTATTGCAAGTGCAAAAACAGACACAGCAATCAATCCTATATATGCCATAGGACTTTTCCCGCTAAGCGGCATTTTTGAAAGTTCTTCTGCTCGTTCTTCACCTTTATTCTTAGTAACTTCTTCTGTTTCCACAGATGTTTTTGCTTTTACATCTTCTTTTTCAGCTACATCAATCGTATAACTCACTTCAGGTGTTGTCACATCCTTCGCTTTTACTTCTGCTATATTTGAATGAAAATACAGTGTACATGCAAATACGATCAACAGAATGCATTTTATCTGACGTTTCATTTAAACATCTCCTTGATATTTTTATTTAGCCCAATTGTCATATAACCACTTCTCTGTAACTTTGCATACTTCTTTTAAACTTCCATCATCAAAAGGAGAGCGAAGTCCAACTGATTTTACAAGATCTACAAAAGTGGCCATTCCACCCTGGCTTATAAATTTAAGATATGTCTCCCATGCATTCTGCCAGTTCTCCAGAGACATTGCCCAAATCTGAAGTGCTATAATCTGTGCCAGGCAGTAATCAATATAATAAAATGGATATTGGTAAATGTGAAGTTGACGCTGCCATCCAGCTCCTCGTCCATAGAATGCCATGCCTTCATGATCTACATATGGTCGATATAATTTTTCAAGATCTGCCCACGCCTTGTTTCTTTCCTCAGGTGTCCAGTCTGGATTTGCATATACCAGATGCTGGAAATGATCTACTTCACAACCGTATGGTAAAAATGTAACTGAATCTTCCGCATGATACAATTCATATTTTTTTGTTTCATCTTCGAAGAAAAGATGATGATACGGTGCTGTTAAAAACTCCATTGACATAGACTGTACTTCAGCACCATCACTTGTAGGCCAAAGCACATCACTTACTGGAACTGTCTTTGCCGCCTGATCACAGCCAAATGCATGCCCTACTTCATGAGTAAGTACATCTACATCTCCTGCTGTTCCATTAAAATTAGAAAATACAAACGGACAATTATAATCACTTATATATGTACAATATCCTCCTGGTGCTTTTCCATCTTTTGCAATCACATCAAAAAGATCCATATCGTACATTTTTCCAATAAAATCAGCTGTTTCTTTTGAAAGCTCTGTGTACATCTTTCTTCCCGCCGCCATGATTTCTTCCGGTGTTCCATGTGGGACAGCATTTCCATCAGGAAATACAAACATATCATCATAGAATTTGAAATCCTGAATTCCAATACGTTCTGACTGTACTTTTTTAATCTTAGATACGATTGGAACAACATCTTCTACAATCTGGCGACGGAAATTTTCAACCTCTGACGGTCCATAGCAGTTTCTTGTATTTCGAAGATATCCAAGCTGGATATAGTTATCAAATCCAAGTAATTTCGCCTGTTTTGTACGATTCTTGACAAGTTTATCGTAAATTTCATCAAATTCATCTCTATGTTCATCAAAGAAATTTCCTTCTGCTTCGTAAGCTTTCTTTCTCAATTCTCTATCTGCAGACTGCTTATAAAGTGTAAGTTTTGCAATTGTACAAATCTCCCCTTCAAACGGGATCTGTGCGGAAGCATACAGCTTTTGATACTGTGCAGACAATTGATTTTCTTCCTGCATAAGAGGCACAAGTTCTGGTGAAAATGCTTTCAGTTCCATTTCTATATTTACAAACCAGATTTTACCATATTTTTTTTCTAACTGTGGCCTGAATTTTGATTTTACAAGTACTTTCTTAAAAGCATTCATTTTTTCTGAAAAAAGTGGAGACACTTCGTCAAAAAAGTTTCGTTCAGACTCATAAAATTTGTCTCTTGTATCGATTGTATTTCGTATATTGGCTAATGTTGCCATCGTATCGAACGTCTTATTTTCTTTTTCTATATTCTCAATAATCGTAATTTGTTCTTCTACTGTATCTGCTTTGTCGAATCTTTCTGTAAGCTCTGACAGTGTTTGAAATAAACATTCTTGGTCTGGTCTGTTATATGGCATGTCTTGAAATTTCATTTTTTATCTCCTTCCATTCCTCAATATTATCTTAATCTACAATAATTTTAGTATGATCCATAAAATAAAGTAGGCAGCAAACAAGATACCAAAAGCCATTCCTGCAATTTTAGCACTAAAGCCAAATGCTGCTCTTCTAAGTGCTTTTAATTCATCTTTTGTAAGTTCTGCTTTTTCTGGTGGTATTGTTCCTTCTCGTACTTCTTTTTTTGAATGTGCTTCATTTACACCCCTGCCTCCAAAAGAAAACATTCGTGTTCCAACAAGTCCATCCATATCTGCGATCACATGATTATCATCTTTAAATTCTTCTTTCTCTTTTTTTTCTCGATTTTTCATATCCGCTTTTCCTTTTCACAGACTTCTTTTTTCATTATAAGAGTAGCTTATTTATAGCAAAAGCGACTTACCCGTTTATATAACCGGCAGCCGCTTTTGTTTATTTATCGCAGAGATGACAGGCAACGAAATGACCATTGCCCACATCACGATATTCTGGTGCTTCTGTCTTACAACGATCCATACAGTATTTACATCTCGTATGGAACTTACATCCTTCCGGTGGATTAGCCGGTGAAGGAATATCTCCTGACAGAATGACTCTGTTCATCTTAATTTCTGGATCCGGAATCGGAACCGCGCTAAATAAAGCTTTTGTATATGGATGAAGCGGATTTTTAAAGATTTCTTCTTTGCTTCCCATTTCAACCATACTTCCTAAATACATAACTCCGACATCATCAGAGATATGCTCTACTACAGAAAGATCGTGAGAAATAAACAGGTAAGACAAATTATGTTCTTCCTGAAGCTCTTCCATAAGGTTAATAATCTGTGCCTGAATTGATACATCCAGTGCTGAAACAGGCTCATCACATACGATCAAACGTGGATTCAAAGCAAGTGCACGGGCAATACCTATACGCTGACGCTGTCCACCAGAAAACTCATGTGGGTATCTGTCGATCTGATAACGACGAAGACCACATATCTCCATAATACCTTTAATGTAATCTGTATAATCTTTTGGATCTACAATCCCATGTGCTCTTACACCTTCTCCAATAATCTCACCAATTGGCATACGTGGACTCAATGAGCTATATGGATCCTGGAAGATCATCTGAAGTTTTGGTCTTAAAGCTCTCATCTCTTTTTTGTTCAGTTTAAAAATGTCCTGACCGTCAAACATTGCTGTACCTTCTGTCGCTTCGATCAGTCTTAGGATTGTTCTACCGGTAGTTGTTTTACCACATCCGGATTCTCCTACGATACCAAGGGTCTTCCCTTCTTCAAGTTTAAAGGAAACGTCATCAACAGCTTTTACATATCCTTTAGTAGACTGCATAAGTCCTGACTTGATAGGAAAGTATTTTTTAAGATGCTGAACATCTAAAATTACTTTTGACATGATGTTTCGTCTCCTCCTTCATATAGCCAGCAAGATACTCTATGTGTTGGACTTACCTGAATCATTTCAGGATATTTGCCATCACATTTTTCGATACATTTATCACAACGGCTCTTAAAATAACAATAATCCGGCATATTAACAGGGTTTGGCACCTGTCCTGGAATAGAATACAATTTATCAACTTTCTTTCCAATAACAGGTTTACTATTCAATAAACCGATTGTATATGGATGACGTGGATCTTTATAAATTTCAGGAGCAGTTCCTTCTTCAATTACACGTCCTGCATACATTACAACTACATAATCTGCCATTTCAGCTACAACACCAAGATCATGTGTAATAAGCATGATACTTGCATTAATCTTATCTTTGATACTACGCATCAGGTCGAGAATCTGTGCCTGGATTGTAACATCCAATGCTGTTGTCGGCTCATCGGCGATGATCAGCTTTGGCTCACAGCAAAGAGCCATTGCTATCATAACTCTCTGGCGCATACCACCGGAAAGTTCATGAGGATAGCTGTCATAAACTCCCTCTGCTCTGGCAATACCAACTGTTTCTAACATCTTAATGCTCTGAAGGCGTACTTCTTTCTTATCAAGTTCTGGCTTGTGAAGACTAATTGCCTCATCAAGCTGAAATCCTATTGTAAACACAGGATTCAGACTTGTCATCGGCTCCTGAAAGATCATTGCAATCTCTTTACCACGGACTTTACACATCTCAGATGTAGGAAGTTTCGTAAGATCAACTACCTCTCCATTTACTTTACGGAAACGAATAGCTCCATCTACAATTTGTCCTGCAGGTCCTTGAACAAGACGCATCGTTGACATTGATGTTACGCTCTTTCCACACCCAGACTCTCCAACAATACCAACTGTTTTTCCTGCTGGAATATTAATGGTTACGCCATCTACTGCCTTTACAACTCCTGTATCTGTGTAGAACCATGTTTTAAGTCCGTCTATTTCCAGAAGGTTATCTTCGTTTTTCATCTCAGCTCTGTATACAGACGGATCTGTATTTTTACTGTTATATATTTTTTTCTGGTTGCGATAAGCTTTATTTGCGGCCTTATTTACTTTTTTAATTTGTTTTAAGCGCGCTTTGTTTTCCTTCGCTTCCAATTTTTTTTCATCATTTCTATTCACGATAGAATCCTTACCTTTCTCTTGGATAGTCATAAGTTCAATTCAAACTATCTTTTCATCTTAGGGTCAAATGCATCTCGCAAGCCATCACCAACAAAGTTGAATGCAAGAACTGTGATCAAAATTAACAGACCAGCTGGAACCCACATATTTAAATAGTCAGTCATAATAATTGGATCATTAACCAGGTTAACAATCTTGCCCCAAGAAGCATATGGATATGGAACCCCCATGCCCAAGAAGCTAAGTGCACTTTCAAGAAGAATAACATCACCGATACCAAGTGTAGTAAAGACAATAAGCTGTGGCATTACATTTGGAATAAGATGTTTAAAAATCTTGCGGCCTGTGCTAAGACCGATTGCCTCTGTTGCGGTCATAAATTCCTGCTCACGAAGTGTAAGAATCTGTCCTCTTACAAGACGAGTAACACCAGCCCAGCCAAGAAGACCAACTGATAACATCAGGAACATGATCTTAAGCTGTTGTGGCGCTTTTAAAGTTACAAGAATTGAACCTAATATCATAAGAATTGGCATTGTAGGAATACAGAATACGATGTCTACAATACGCATGATGACCATATCTACTTTCTTTCCAAAATATCCGGAAACACCTCCAAGTAACACACCGATCAAAAGCTCAATACCTACAACGACGATTCCGATCATTAAGGAAATTCTTCCACCATACATAAGACGTGTCAGAATATCGAAACCATCTTTATCAGTACCTAACCAGTGAGTTTTTGACATTGGAGCTTTATTCATTAATGCAACTCCAGCCTGTGTAAGGTCGTACCCTTCTGTATTACTTACTTCCTGTCCGTTATGTGTATAGAACATTTCATATTCTCCATATGGAGACAGCATTGGTCCAAAAATTGAAAATAATAAGATAGTACCTAAAATTACCAGACCTACAATTGCAAGTTTATTGCGGAAAAAGCGCTTTAATATCAGTCGTGTCGGAGACAGAATCGCTGCATTTCCTTCAAAACTAGTATCCTCCCTAAGTTCTGATTCTTTGAACTTAAGTGGATCCGCTTTCACATTTTTCATTTTCGGAATTCCTTTCTCAGTAATATTATCTTTAATTGTAACGTACACGTGGATCGACTACTGCATACAAAATGTCAGAGATCAGTGTACCTAAAAGTGTCAGTATTGCAAGGAACATATTAAATCCCATAACCAGAGGAATATCTCCTTGTTTCAGACAATTATATGCCGTGTTTCCAATACCGTCGATTGCAAAGATTGTTTCTGTGATCATAGATCCTGAGAAAAGACTTGGAAGCATTCCTCCAACCAGTGTAACAATTGGAATTAAAGTATTTCTAAATGCATGTGTATAAATAACTTTATGTTCAGAAAGTCCTTTCGCACGAGCTGTACGTATATAATCTGCATTTAATACCTCAAGCATATTGGTTCTTGTATAACGCATCAATGCACCTGTGCTGATAACTGCAAGAACAATTACTGGCAGTATATAATGCCAGCCCACATCGAGAATATGTCGAAATCCTTCGAAATCTTCCCTGGCTGTTACCATACCTGATAGTGGGAACCATTTCAAGCCGATTGCAAAAAAGCGCTGCAAAATCGCCGCCAGGAAGAAGGATGGCATTGATATTCCGACCATCGCAAATGTTGTAAGTGTGTAATCAAGTTTTGAATATTGTTTCGTCGCCGAAATGATACCTAGCGGTATCGCAAGCATAATCTGTATAACAAATGCAATTGCTGAAAGAGCAAATGAGTTCCACATCTTGCTTGAAATAACATCTGTAACTGGTTTATCATACACGAAAGAATTTCCAAGATCTCCCGTAATTGCTTTTCCCATCCACTTTACGTATCCTTCTACAATACCAGTATCTAAGCCGTAAACACGGCGCATATTGTCTCGCATCTCCTGGGTAATCTTAGGATTCCCTGCTGTCGCGTTTTGAACATAGTCACCTGGCATAAGTCTTACAAGTGAATACAAAATAACTGAAACACCAAATAAGACAAATATGCCGATCAGTAACCTACGAATAACATATTGTTTCATATTTAAGTTCTACCTTTCATATACTACCCATTGGTATATATTCATAAAACATAATTTCTCTCGAAATTATATAATTTTCAAAGTTATATATTGGATCTTCTTAGTTTTCATCCACAAATTCTATAACAACTATCTGTTTTAGATGTCTGTATATATTATTTTTATAAATAGCAGAATACTGCCGTCGGATACAAATAGCTTTGTGCCGAATCCGACGGCAATATTCACGCATTACTCTTCATTAAATTAATCGGGTTTATTTGACCATCTGAAGATTTTCAATTTCAACATTCCATTTATAGAATGGTGTCTGGTCTTTTGCAAGTGTCTCTACATCAATATTAGCTGGATTAAAGATATACATATTTTTTCTCTGGTATACTGGCATCTCAACTGCTTCATCCATAATAATATCTAATGCTTTGTGATATAATGGCTTACGCTCTTCAATATCAAGTGTTGTACGAGCTTCCATCATAAGTTTATCAAGTTCTGCATTTTTAATGCGATATGGGTTGTCGTTTGACTGTGAATTATAAAGCTGGTACATATCAGGATCAATTGTTGCCTGCCATGCTGCAACCCACATATCAGCTGTATATGTATTCATCTTATCAAATAATACATCTGGTGCAACATCCTGAATAACAAGTTCTCCACCTAATGATTCTAAATCTGCTTTCATCTGTGTGATGATAGGGCCTGATGGATGTGTTGCAAGATCTCCAACGTAGATCTCAACGCTAAGCTGTTTACCATCTTTTACAAGTTTTCCACCTTCCTGTGTATAACCTGCTTTTTTGAAATGCTCAAGTGCTTCATCTTTACTATATGTATAGTATGGTTTTGCATCTTCTGGATAAGCCCATGATACGATTGACATTGGTCTTTCAATAACTGTAGCCAAGTCACCATAGTATGCTTCAATTGCTGGTTCTCTGTTCATCAGGCACATAAGACCTTTACGAACTTCTTTTTCAACTCTCTCAGCACTGATACCAATGTATCCATAACCAAGGTTTTCAACTAATTCTTTGTGCATTCCGGCAGCATCTACTTTTTCTACCATTTCTTTAGAAGCTGATGGGTCAGAAATATCACAGTTACCAAGTTTTACATTTTCAAGTTTTGTACTTTCATCTACAACCTGGAATTTTATTTTTCCAATCTTAGGTGTTCCTTTGTAGTAGTGTGTATTTGCTTCTAATGTAACAACATTGTTTTCATATGATTTGAATACGAATGGACCTGTACCCATTGGTTCTCCATTCTTTTCTTTAACTTTGCTAAGGTCTCCCTTTTCAAACTCACCGCCATAATATTTAGCTGGTACAAGTGGAAGTCCTCCTAATTCCCAAATGGCTGTTGGATCAACTCCGTCAAGAGTAATCTTAACTGTTTTGTCGTCAACTCTTTCTACACCAGCAATTTCAGAAACCTTATTTCCACCTTCTGCCATATTCTTGTCGATATAAGCTTTTTCAAGAGATTTTCTATAAAATTCTGGTAATAATCCAACTGTATCAGATTCATAGAATTCTCCACCTGGCATTGCCTGAGAAAGTTCAATTCCATAATCTTCTACAAGACTTTCTGCTGCTGCTTTTACTACATCTTCTGGTGCATTTGCCGGATCAAATGCAGCGACCATATTGTCAATTTCTGCAAGTGCTGAAGCGTAATTAGGATCATCATAACGATATTCTTTTACACCAACGATTGGAAGTGTAGATGTAGATGATTTTCCATCATAAGTTGGGTCACAAAAAACTTTTAATGCAAAAATAATGTCATCAGATGTTGGTTCACTTCCATCAGAAAACTTTACATTGTCATTAATTGTAAATGTATAAACTGTCTGTGATGTTCCGTCATCTTTTTTGATAACTTCTGGTGTTTCATATTTACAGACTCCATCAATTGGTTCACCCTGACGATCATTGTTGATTAAAGTCTCAACTACCTTATTATATACATCCTTATCATAAGCTGATGAAGTAAAGAATGGATTAAATAATCCGTTAAATTCATTTTCTCCAAGAACCAGTGTTCCTGAAGGTGCTTTTCCATCTTTAGATCCACCACATGCTGTAAGCATAGATCCTGCTAAAAGACATCCTGCTAGCAGAAGACTAACTTTTTTTGTGATTTTCTTCATAAATAAACCTCCCTTAAATTTATGTATTAAACTATACTAAAAATCTGACCAAAAATCAACCACTTTATCTCGTCAAAACGAAAAAGTGTACAAATTTATCGTTTTTTCGTGCTTAAATCATGTTTTTCTCTATAGTATCTCGAATACTTTGCATCTTTTTGTCAGTAGCAGAGATCACATCTGCGCACTCTTTTAGCTCAAGCATAACTGATTCCGGATTGTCTATATTCTTTTTATATTTCAGTTTATGCTCCAGGCTGGCCCAGAAATCCATAGCTATTGTACGAAACTGTACTTCTACTTTCATATGTTTCTTTTCTTTTGCCAGGAAAATCGGAATATCAAGGATCAAATGTAAACTTCTATACCCATTTTGCTTTGGATTTTTTATATAATCTTTTTCCTGAAGCAAAATAATATCGTCCTGAGATGTCAGCATTTTTGCAATTGAATATATATCATCCTGGAAAGAACATATTACACGAATTCCCGCAATATCAAACAAGTTTTGCTCGATACTTTCTATCGTAAGCTCATATCCTTTTCTTTTTAATTTTTCTATAATACTAGTTGGTGTTTTAATTCTCGATTTGATTGCCTCAAATGGATTTCTGTTATGCTGCATCGCAAATTCTTCATTTAACACATTTAATTTTGTCTCAACTTCCATAAGTGCACATCTGTATTTCATCATCAGCTGCATAAATGGTTCCATTTGTTCCAAAATTCTCTCTGGATTTTCTAACGTACCTTTTGTTTCTTCTATTTCCATTTGTAATACTCTTCCTTTCATTTTCAGTGACTATACACTCATTCATTTTAACAACTGACCCATTTTTTTTCAATTAAGAATATATTATTTTTTTATGTACATACTATATATAATTCTTTTCAGTAAAGGAGATTTTTCATGGATAAAATAGCAAAAATGAAACAGCAAAAACGATATGAAGAGTATGTAAAAGGAAAGACTCCCGTGCACAATGTATATTTTAATATGTTGAAAGCTTTTATCACAGGTGGGAGTATATGTCTTGTCGGGCAGATCATCTTTCACTATTGTAAATCTTTAAGCCTCCCTAAAGATGTCTGTTCATCTTGGACTTCGTTACTACTAATACTTTTAAGTGTCCTGCTCACAGGGATTAATGTTTATCCCACTCTTGCAAAATGGGGTGGTGCAGGAGCTCTTGTTCCAATTACTGGATTTGCAAATTCCGTTGCTGCACCTGCTATCGAATACAAAAAAGAAGGTCAGGTATTTGGTATCGGTTGTAAAATTTTTACTATCGCAGGACCCGTAATACTCTATGGTATTTTTACTTCCTGGATTCTCGGTCTCATATATTGGTTTTTCAATCTTTTCTAATCACAAAAATGGTTCCAGATTTTAATCTGAAACCATTTTCTCTACCATTTTTGAAACAATATAATAAAAGCGCCTATTCCTTTTCCAAATGCAATACTAAGGATTACAACCTCAATATATTTTACATATTTAAATCTTCTGATAAATATAGGAAAAACATTCAAAATTTCTGCCAGTGCCATAGACCAACACCCAACAAAGATACCAGAAAAAATTCCCACAACAGCTAATAACACTTGTCCAAAATGGAACGTAACCGGAAACACTGACAAGATTGTTCCCAAAATGCCTCCTGCTGCAATGCAGTCTTCATAAAACATAATTTTTCCCCCTGTATGCGTTCGATCTGCAAAATCAGCAACAATTCCAAGTTCTACAATAAATGCAAATAAACCACATGCAGAAGCCATTCCAAAGCTAACACCAATAAATGCCAGAAGTATCTTTTGTATCCACATTTTTTTCCTGCCCCCTTCTAGATGCATCTTCTACCAATGTTGTCTGAATGTCATTTTCATACAGGCGCATCTGTACTTCCATTGGTGTAGGATCTTTTGTAAATTTTTTCTTTCCAAAATGATTGAAAAAGATTAAGATTCCAATTGTCAATCCTATCGAGTAAAACACTTCTAAGATTGTAAATCCTGATGACTTTACCCCTGTAAGCATTTCATATATATTTCCAAATAATTTTGTTATGGATATATCATTGTGAAATGCCATGATCGAAAATG
>RCNI01000701.1_pt1 | contig 20021 bp, 11 predicted proteins | sample 2041151 | NCBI WGS metagenome assembly RCNI01 (sample SAMN09708214, study PRJNA481090) | feces metagenome | isolation source: feces | place: Antarctica: Albino Rookery | reverse complement strand
GGCCACGGAAATTACGATACAGGACGGCTTCATCGTCAGAAGAGCCACGTTCCAAGATATTCCTCCGGAAGCGGTCTGCCACTTCCCTGTTGAAGATACCCTTTTCCTTGAAGAGAGAGAAAGCGTCCGCCTCGAGCACTTCCGCCCATTTGTAGGAATAATATCCAGAAGAATAGCCTCCTGAGAAAATATGGCCGAAAGAAGGACAGATGGCCGTTCCAGGTGCAACCGGCAGAACACGATAAGGCCCCAGCACCTTGTTTTCGAAATCGATGGCACTTCCCTCGAACATCTGGTCCAAAGTATGCCAGGCCATGTCAATGATGCCGAAATGCAGCTGTCTTACCTGATAATAGCCGGAAAGATAATTCTTGGCAGCGACAATACGGTCAATGTATTCTGACGGAATGGTCTCCCCTGTACGGTAATCTTTTGCAAAACCATTGAGGAATTCCGGTTCAAATCCCCAGTTCTCCATAATCTGAGAAGGCATTTCAACGAAATCCCTTGCCACGTTGGTGCCACACATGGATGGAAAGCGACCTCTGGAGAGAATACCATGGAGAGAATGTCCGAACTCATGGAGAAAGGTAGTCAGTTCCCCATGGGTAAGCAATGACGGCACCTCTCCTGTCGGCTTGGAGAAATTGGTGACAATGCTGGTGAACGGTCTGAAATCCTTCCCGTCCTGCTGATATTGTCCCATGAATTCCGTCATCCAGGCCCCTCCCCTCTTGCTTGCTCTTGGGAAGAAGTCTGCATAGAACAGGGCAAGGTGTTCCCCATTCTCGTCCTGCACATCGAACACTTTCACATCCTCATGATAGACAGGCAAATCATGCCTTTCATTGAATGAAATGCCATACAGTCGGGAAGCCAGTCCCAACACCGCATCAATGCAATTCTCCAATTTGAAATAAGGTTTGAGCAGGGCTTCGTCCAGGTCATATTTGACCTGCTGGTATTTTTCTGCCCAATAGGAAAAATCCCATGGGGCGAGCTGTTCTTCCTCAAATCCGTTTTCATGGGCATAGGCGGTTATTTCAGCCACTTCCTCCTGAGCGAACGGAAGCGAATCTGCCATCAGGCCATCCAGAAAAAACTGGACCGTCTTCTGGTGCTTGGCCATCCTTTCCTCCAAGGCATATTCCGCATAGGACGGATAACCAAGAAGATGAGCGATATCTGTCCGCAAACGGACAATGTCCTTGATGACCTGAGTATTGTCATAGTCTCCTCCGACGGAACGGCTGTGATAGGCCATGTACATCTTCTCCCTCAGATCTCTTCTTCCACTATATTTCATGAAAGGGGAAAAGCTGGGAGCCTGCAATGTGAAGAGCCATCCCTTCTTTCCCTGCTCCTCGGCAGCATGAGCCGCCGCTTCCACCACATACTGAGGAAGGCCCTCCAGGTCATCTGGAGATTCCAGCAGCATACTGAATGCGTTGGTCGCCGCCAGAACATTGTTGGAAAATTTCAATTCAAGCAATGAAAGCTGTTCCGACCACTTGCCGAACACAATTTTCTGCTCCTCGTCCAATCCGGCACCTCCTCGTGTGAAACTCCGGTAGGTATCTTCCAGCAAACGGGTTTCCTCCACATCCAGCTCCAACTCGCCCTTGACAGACCAGACCTTCTTCACTCTTTCGAACAACTTGACATTGAGAGATATATAGAGGCTCAGTTCTGTCAGCATCGGAGAAACTTCCTCCGCGATCTGCTGCATAGTCTCATTGGAATCCGCCTCAAGCAGATTGAAGAAAATTCCCTCTACACGAGTCAGATCCATCCCACTGTACTCCAATGCCTCAATGGTATTGGCAAAATCAGGTTCCGCAGAATTGTCCGCAATGGCAGCCACTTCTTCCTTGGCGCGTGCGATGGCCTCCACAAAAGCCGGCTTGTAATGTTCTATATGGATCTTATCAAAAGGAGGGGCGCCAAATGGCAGCCTGGAAATCTCCAACAATGGATTGTTCTTCATTTCAATTTCTTTTGTCATATCCTGCAAATATAACAATTATGCCTCATTTCTGGCACACACATTCTTTTCTGTTAAACGGGACGACACGCTGGATTTCAAAAAGTCGGCTATCGGAAAGATAGTACCGGATATCATAGCACCAATACTCATGATGGCTGCCCACTTTGTGATAAGAAGTCACGAAATCAACCTTGAAACCCATCATGGCAATTTCTGACAAAGAAATGGACGACAGCTCAGATTTGACCAGACTCTCCAGAATCTCATAGTTCTTCTCAATGGCATTGCGTACCTTCAGTTTGAAATTACGTGAAACCCTAGTCTTCCTGTTATTGTAAGAATTCTTGCATTTGTCACAGCAGAATTTCCTGTCTGTCCGACCATACCTGATTCGGTCGCCACATTCCAGACACCTGTTCAGATGGTCTTCTTTATTGTTCATTGGCATAGTTTTATGTTTTAGCTGCTTTAAATTTCGCCTCCAAGATCATTTCTATCAACAAAAAGTATCTCAATTATACCGCAATTTTCTGATTGACACTACATATTTCCAATTCTTGATTATTCTTTCCATATCCTTACGAAAATAAAGAATCCCCAAAACGGCTATTCTTTTACAACAACAAACAACTGATTTGATAAACATCCGCAAAAAAATCACAACTTTTTCCATTATCGTCTATCAATCAATCATTTGTAGCATTACTTTGCGCCATCACCTAAAAACGCGCGAAATGAAGTGAAACACTAAAATGAACTATTATGGAACAAATGAACAAGATTGAATTGAAAGGAAATGTAGGCAACATCAAGATCCAGGTTGTCGGAGAAACACAAGTTGCCAGATTCTCAATTGCCACCAACTACCTGTTCAAAGGAAAAGACGGCAATGCTGTCATAGAAACCACCTGGCATTCAATTGTCGCCTGGGCAGGAAAAGGAATGCCGGACGATTTCAACAAAATTGAAAAAGGTACAGCAGTCCATGTCATCGGACGATTACGCCAACAGAGATTCACAGGACAAGATGGTGCAGAAAAGACAATTTATGAAGTCGTCGCAAAGAATGTCAGCATCGTCGAAGATTCGTTCAACCCAGAAGATAATTGAAGATGAAGAAAATAATCTTGTACGTCACAATGGCCTGTCTGATCATCTCTTGCGCAACCAGCCAAAAGATTCGGAACTTGACAAAACAACAACTCACATTCGGCTTGAGCATGGATCAAGAGAAGAATCTTCCCTCTATAAAGATAGATTCAGGAAAGGATACTATATCTAAAGATGAAAATCCGGAAGACGGTATGATCATCATGAATGCGGTCAAAGCCGAAAATGGAGAAATGGTTGCCACTGATGTGATTCAAGCGGCCAAAGTGACGGCAAGATTCAAGAATGTAGCAGAAAGACATGGAAAAGTGGATATTGCATTTGACATAGCCGTTGCCCCAGAATTGATTGACAGCAGATGGCAGATGAGAATCCGGCCTCTATTGAAGACAAATGGAGAGATCATCCATTTAGATTCAATCATGATTACCGGCGCCACCTATCGCAAAGCGCAACTTAAAGGTTATCAACGCTATGAGCGTTTTCTCCAATCAATCATCTCTGATTCTTCCCAATTTATCAATAGAGAGCAGTTAGAAATCTTCCTGTCGCGGAATCTCCCGGAAGTATTCCGTTTCAAGAACGATTCCAGCTCTGTCACCGATGAAGAATTTGCCTCTCATTATGGGATTACGGAGAAACAAGCCCTTTTGCATTACACCAACAAGTTCAAAAAATGGAGAAATGCCAGAAAAATATCACAAAAAGAGAAAATGTTCCAGAAATACATCAAAGCCCCACTGATTACGGAAGGCCTCAAACTGGATACCGTACTGACCGGCTCGAACCATACTCTCATTTACAGATATACACAGACTATCCATACTCATCCTGGGCTTAAAAAAGCGGAGATCAGGCTTTCTGGAGATATTCACGAAGAAGACAAACTGATCTACAGAATGCCACAAGTTCCACCTCTGACTTTCTATATCAGTTCCCTAAGTTCTCTCATAGATCACTCGGAACACTATCTGAACCAGATAATCTATCGGAAAGCCACGGTACAGACCGCCTGTTACATCGACTTCAGAGCCGGCAAGCACCTTGTCGAAAGGTCTCTCGGACACAATGATACAGAATTGAGAAGAATCGAAAACAACTTGAAAGAGATTGTTGGAAATCAGATATTTGATTTGGATTCCATCGTGATCATCGCATCATGTTCACCAGAAGGCAGCTTCCATTCCAACCAGGAACTCTCATGCAGACGAGCAGCTTCCATTTCCAGCTATCTGGACAAGAAACTCGCAGAGATACAGGATTCCATAGCCTGGAGCCAAGGGAACATATACAATCTGGACGGACAGGGCATTCCAAAAGAAAAAGGCCCAGAAGTCAGTTTCTCGTACAGATACCATGCGGAAAACTGGCAAATGTTGGACCAACTGGTCCAACAAGATACCATCTTGACGGAAAGGCAGAAAGACGATTATTTCAAGACTGGAAAAATATTATCTCCGGATACCCGGGAACTCCAGCTCTCCCATCTTCCTTTCTACCGCCATCTCCGCCAGAGTCTATATCCCAAGACCCGGACCGTCATATTCAATTTCTACCTTCATCGGAAAAACATGGTTAAAGATACGATACACACCACCATTCCTGACACCACCTACCGGCGCGGTGTCCAGGCGCTGCAGGACCGGGACTACCAGACGGCCATCAGCTTGCTGAAGCCTTATTCCGATTTCAATGCGGCCCTGGCCTATTGCGCACTGGACTACAACAACAGCGCACTGGAGATTCTGGAAAAACTGGAACCGGAGAACAAAGTGAAGTACCTGCTGGCCATTCTATACAGCCGGACAGGACAGGAAAAGAAAGCGATCCGGCTTTACCGGGAAGTATGCCAGTCCGACAGGAGCTATGTCCATCGAGGGAATCTGGATCCGGAGATCTCATTTTTGATAAAAAAACACAATTTGAACCTTAACTATTGACAAAAACATGAAAAAGACATCATTAATCATAATGGCAGCCATCGCAGTCCTGTCATCATGCAACAAAGACATCATTTCCCAAGAAGCGGAGCAGCTAATTCCAACAGGAAAAGCCACCATCTCCCTCAATCTGTCCAGCGAAGGCAATGCCCTGACCAGAAGTCTGAGCGCATTTGATGAACAGAAAATCAGCAGCCTTCTGGTCTGCTTCTTCAGAAAGGATAAAAGTCTGGACGTCATCCATGAATTCAAGGATGTCCTCCCCAAGACAGAACTCCAGGTCAAATGTGAAGCAGGCCCCAACAGAAGCATCTATGCCATTGCCAACTGGATGCCGGAGACTCCCATCAAGAACGAATCCGATCTGCTGCAAAGAATAACCCAACTGACCGACAACTCTGCAAAAAAAATTGTCATGACAGGCGGCTTGAAAAACCAAACCATCACCAACGGGCAGAAATTCAACGTCCGGCTCAGAAGGACCATTGCCAAAGTGACCATCGCCAACATTGCCAATGCGCTGGAACCGATGAACCTGAAGGGGAAAGACCTGGTCATCAAAAGCATTTCTCTGATCAATGTTCCCATCACCTCCCCCCTGTTCCCGTCCGAATGGGCATCGAATGGCAAGCCATACGGACCGACCGAGCCGACCGCATGGTGCAACAAAATGAAATATGAGAATGACCCTTCCACCAGAATCTACACACACGATGACATCAATGAGACCATCCATGCAGGAGAAAGCCATAGCAAATTGCACACTTTCTATATGTGTGCAAACCATTTCACAGACAACGGGACCCCGGATCCGGTGAAATGGTCACCCCGCCAGACCAAACTGGTAGTGGAAGCCAGCATTGACAGCAGCATATATTACTACTCTGTCATATTGAAGTCGGTAGAGGCCAACTTCCACCACAACATCAAAAATCTGATCATTACCAGAAAAGGCTCTACCCAACCGGATATCCCAGTAGAAAACACCATTGTCAATCCTTCGGTTGAAATTGAGCCATGGGGTGAGCATAATTACGGCGAAATCAGAATATAACCACCACAATACATTCAAGAAATGCGTCTGACCAATATTTCTGTATGTACATTACTGTCACTCTACGTCCTGTCATCCTGCACTGTCAAGGAAGACAGGACGGAATGCCCATGTCGTCTGGAAATCCTTCTGGATGAATCCAGCGGAAACCTGTCCGGAAAGGACATTCTACTCTGGTTTTCTGAGGACAGCGGCCATCCCCTCCGAAAGACTTCTTTCCCGTCCTCCGAAAAACAGATGACAGCAGATGTTCCCAGAGGCAAAATCCGAATCTTTGCGGCTACAGGCGACAACGTGTCCATGTCTACAGGACAATGGAACCATCTTCATCTGGAGCCGGGACTGCAGGCCGATTCGATTTTTGCCTGCAACAGTATCGTGGAATGCTTTGGAGAAATGAGCACGGACACCCTCATACTTCACAAACAGTGGTGTACGGCTCATATTCTCCTTGAAGAAACAGGAGGATGGGAACCATTCCGTTTTGAAATTTACGGAAAATGGTCCGGTCTGTCTGCAGATGACCTGACAGCCCTTGAAGGGCCGTTCCGCTATCAGTCTGATGCCACAGCAAGACAAATGACCGTCAGAATACCCAGACAAGGAGACGACAGTCTGGTTCTCAAAGTCCATCTGACCCAAGGGAACCAATCTGACAGCAAGACCTTTCCTCTTGGAAAACTGATTGCGGAAATCGGCTACCAATGGGACAAAACAGATCTGGATGATCTTGCCATCAGTCTGGATGAGGCGACCTTGGGATTGAATATTGAAATCATAGATTGGGAATCATCTGGACCAGACCGAGAAATCAACTTTTAATCAAAATGAAAATTATGAAAACCTCCCTTATCAACTTATATTGCTTCTTGTCATTTTTCCTGCTGAGTGGCTGCCTCCAGAAAAAAATGCCCCTGCCAGATTCCATTGCAGACTCTACTCAAAAAGTGTCTGTCCACTTTCAGTTCCAATGCAGCCGGACATCGACCAGAAGCGTTCTTCAAGGAAACATTGAAAATAAGATTACAGAAATCTGCTTGTGGGCCTATGATGAAACGGGACAGCTCGAAACAGCGGAATACGCCCGACAAGACGGCACCGTTCCGCTGGAGCTGTATCTTTCCATGAACAAGAGATACCATATCTATGCCCTAGTCAATATGGGTGAGGCGAAAGCTCCAGAAAAATGGGAAGATGCCATACAATTCCAGTACAAGATCCCCTCCTACCATGAAATCGCCCGGAAAGGGATTCCCATGTCCGGTCTGTTGGAAAATTTCAAGGTAAAACAAAAAAATGCCATCATTTCCATAACCCGGCTTCTTGCCAAAGTTTCATTGACAATGACCGCTGGAGAAATTAATCCGGATGAAATCACCAGCGTAAAAATCTGCAACTACAACACTGTACTGAAGCCATTCTCTTCCTATGGAAGCTGTGCTTTATCCCCTCAGGACATTGCAAATGGCGAAGAAAAAGATGCTATCTGCCGACCGGGATGGGAAGGGAACAAATATACATTCTATATTCCCGAAAACAGACAAGGCCGACTGCTCCCGGACAATAAAGAGCAGAGCCAAAAGACACCCGAAAGTCTGAAAGCCAATGGACTATCCGAAAAGATTCCGCTATGCACCTATATCGAGACATTGGTCCAGTTCAAGGATGCCACAATCCATCATGGCATGAGCGGCACCATGAAATACCGTTTTTTTCTAGGAGGTGACAACACTTCCGACTTTGACATCGTAAGAAATGAACACTACAAAATCAATTTCTCTTTGACATGGAACGGACAATTCTATGACGAGAACTGGAGAGTGGACAATTCTCAGATGACGGACAACAGGGTAATTGAAATGAATGGTCTCCTTGGTTACGTAATCGTAGCGGATGGTTTGCGGATTAAACGAGGAAACAACATTAAGATCGCTCCAGGGTGTACAGGAGGTGTTGCCATCAAATTCAAAATCAAAGGTCAGAATCTCGCAGAGACTACGCCTTGCCCTGGATACGACAACACTTATAATTCCGAAAGCAATCTGTTTACTTTGCAGCATTTCGGAGTGCCGGAAGGATGGACCATCAGCGAAGACACACAAGCCCAACTGCGACAACATGGGATTACCTGGTGTGTCAAGCAGGCCGCATTGAGACACGATGAGAACCAGAGCCAGCCCCAACATTTTGACAAAGAAAACCTCATCTATTTCGGCAATGAGGTCCCCACTACGTGGGACAGCAACATCATTTCCGAACACTTTCACATTTATTTGATGCTGACAATTCCTCCACAAACGGAAGAAGGACTTATTATACCAATCAAAGTATGTAGCCCTGATTTGTCCGTCAGCCAGACCATGACCTTATATATCAGTTCAGACAATCTCATCTACCACATTTCCGACAACTGTCCGACAACCGGGACTTGCCCGACACTTGAAGTCAGCAGCAATGGAAATTCCCTTTCAGACATTCATATAGAACTGGACAAGAATTGCCGAGATCTCCTCGATCTCATTCCAAGCCGATCTGGCCAGTATAAATTGAGGTTAAAGAAAAAAGGAGAAGCCATTATCAATGCCACCGCCTGCTGCAACGGCCAGCGCGTAAGCTGTCCCGACCTGAGATTCAACATTGAAAATCCAATCATCTCCACATCAACAGCACAGGTTGAAGTTAGCCAGAGAGGAGATCCTTTTCACATCCACTGGGTTTACAGGAAAAAAATGAGAAACAAAGAAATCAAGGTTGCGACTTCAGAAGAAAACGCAGATGAAAACTCATTCTCTCCATCCCTTTACGACCAATACCTAAAGCCAGAAATCACGATACTGGATAATATCACTTTTGAATATGAAGGCCAGCAGATCCAGTGCAGCAAACAAAATCTAGACCTGGCCGTTTCTCAAAATGACGTCACCATCCGACTGAAGAAACCCTATCGGCAGGGAGAATTGACCAGCATGCTGGAAATCAGTTCCCCTGATTCAACCATCAGGCCATATCATCTGCCCATCTATCTTTCCCCCTTGTTTCGAGATTTCAATGCAAATACCATGTTCTCAAGAATCTGCTTCTGTATTTCAGACCGGCCCATCCGACTTCATTCCGGATTTGGAATAACTCCTTCCCGAGATGAAAGAAAAATCATTGATCCCCGGCAATTTATCTACAATGAAAAAAAATACAAAGTAGACATTCTACACCATGCAGCTCATTTCGATGTCTATCTGAATACTGACATGCAACTTACCATACACTATCATCCTTTCCCGAGTTCCTATACTGCCGGGAAAATTGACTTGACGGCTCGAATTTCTGATCTGCAAACAGGAGAAAAACTGACTGAACAACCTATCGGCTATGTATATTCCTATCTATATACGCAGATGGGCAATATTGCCATGAAGAATGCCAATTCTGAAGCGGTCAGTGTCTGCACCATCCTGCTGAACCCTGAAAGAACAAAGGCTTTCCAGAATTTGGAACAAATCATGGAAAAACAAAGCAATCTTATACAAACGCATTTTGAAGACCAGAGTATCTGGACTCACATGAAAGGGTACACTGACTCATATGCCTGCATCCAAATAGACGAAAATGGACAAGAGCGAATTCCCAACCGCTGTGATGACAATGAGTATCTCGTCAGATGGGAGAACATGTTCCCAAGCGGGACAATCAATCGCCCCGTCTATAAAATGTTTCCAGGAAAAGGATTTGACACGACGTTCCTGAATTGGCATTTGTTCTCAAAACGATTCCAACCGATCTGCCAATTTGATATGACCAGAATACAAAATCTGTACCCTTATTCTGACAAAAAGGACATCTATTTCTTCAATTACGAAAACGATTCCAATCGTGATTCTAAAGGAAATCCCTTCTATTTTATAGCAGTCCAACCAGAAAACACATGGATGTGCGACTGTTTTTTATAACATAGAACCATCTGTACAAGATTCGAACATTCAATAATTTACAGTCCAGAGAGTATGAAAACAGACAAAAAAAAAGATAAAATTACAACTAAAAAAAAATATAAAAATTTTAAAATACGGAAAGTAAAGTGTATTTTTGTATATATTCTAATTAGCACTGAAACCTTTATTTTAAATTGCAACCATTGAGAGAGTACACTAATTTTGAAAATTCAAAACCACAACAATTAATATTATTCACTTAAATTTTTTCCCTATGGAGGGTATGAACAAAGTTCTTTGTAAAAAGATTCTAGCTACAACAACAGTCTTGTTGTGTGCATTACCATTCGCTTGGGCAAACACTAGCGAAAACACTTCCGTCAACAAGATGGAAGTTAATGTACAGGACGGATTAAAGATCCGTGGTACTGTCTTTGACAAAGATGGAAAACCTGTTGTAGGTGCTGCCGTTCAAGAAAAAGGAACAAGCAACTATGCCATTACAGACGGAAGCGGACGCTTCTCCATCGATTCCAAAGCAGGATCAAAACTTATTGTTTCATGCATCGGCTTCAAAGAAATTGAAATTACTGCAAGTCAAGACATGAAAATCACCTTGAAAGAAGATGCAGAACTGCTTTCTGAAGTAGTTGTCGTAGGTTACGGCAAGCAGAAGAAATCAAGCCTTACCGGTTCTGTCGCATCTGTAAATGTTGACGAGACATTGGACAGCCGTCCAATCGCAGACGTCGGCCGTGGTCTACAAGGTGCAGTTGCCGGACTCAACATCAATATACCTACAGGTGAGGTCGGTTCAGACCCTATCATGAAGATTCGTGGTCAGGTTGGTTCTATCGATGGCAGTTCCGCACCCCTTATCCTTCTGGACAATGTCGAGATTCCATCCATCACCATGATCAACCCGGATGACATCAAATCCATCACAGTCCTCAAGGATGCCGCCGCCGCTTCCATCTACGGTTCCAAAGCGGCATTCGGTGTCATCTTGATTACCACAAAAGCAGCCGAAAAGAATGACAAAGTCCAAGTCACCTACTCCACTAACTTCTCATGGCAGAACCCTGCCAAGAAGATTGAAATTGGTGGTCTTGAATCAATCCGGTACATTGTAGATGCCGCCAAGAACAGAAAAGCAACCTTGCCTATCGGTACTTTCTGGAGATTTGATGAAAACACCTACGAAAAAGCAAAAGCTTGGCAGGAGAAATATGGTGACACCGTCAAATGGAACGACCCTGTAGTCTATGGTCGTGACTGGAGCTGGGATGGCACCAACAAACTTGGCTATCGTCTTTATGACGGTGCCAAAGCCATGATTAAAGAATGGACACCAACTCAGACTCATAACCTTTCCGTAAATGGTGTCTCTGGAAAAACTTCCTACAACCTCGGTTTGGGCTATCTTGATCAGACCGGCATGTCCAGAGCCGCCAAGGTAGATGACTTCAAAAGATACAATGCCTCTATCGGATTCAATTCAAAAATCAACAAATGGCTGACTGTCAGAGTTAGCTCTCTCTATTCCGACAGAAACAAAAGATACCCTGGTGTCGGCACAACTTCTGACCCATGGTTGTATGTATATCGTTGGTCAGCCCTCTTCCCTATCGGAGTAAAAGAAGGTATCACCGGCGAGAACATCAACGAACCGGTATATGAAATGGGCAATGCGAATACAGATAACCTCAGGAATCAGTATTTCAACGTCAATGTCGGTGCGACTATTGACTTTACAAAAGATTGGGATCTGCAGATAGACTACACTTACGATTCCAACCACATGGAAAAGAATGAGGCATGGGTTACAAGACATGCAGGTAACAGCTGGTACAGCCCAACCCCAATGCTTGATGCTGAAGGCAACCAGATTTATGTAAATGAAGACGGTGAAATCGTCGAAGAAGGCGGTACCCCAGCTTACAAGTTCCCTGTTTCAACCTATGGTTCCGGTCATAATGGAGACATCACTGCAACCAGGTCACACACGGAGAACAAGACTCTCAACGCATATACTACCTACAACCTTCTTCTTGGTGCAAACAAACAGCACGCCATGAAGTTCATGGCCGGTATGAACATGGTCCAGACCCGTTACAATATGCTGTGGGGTAAAAAGAACGATCTTCTTGACCAGAAGAATCCTCAGTTCCCACTTGCTATCGGCGATCAGTTCTCAAATGCCAACAACACTTGGAGCAGCCGTCTCGGTTTCTTCGGCCGTTTCAACTACTCATTCGACAACAGATACTTCATCGAGGCCAACATCCGTCGTGACGGTTCTTCCAAATTCCCTTCTCATTTGAGATGGAAATGGTTCCCTTCAGTATCCGCTGGCTGGGTATTCACCAATGAGAAATTCATGCAGTCCATCCAGGATATCTTGAGTTTCGGTAAATTGAGAGCATCTTGGGGCTCTATCGGTGACCAGACCATTCCAGCAGAACTCTACATTTCAAAACTTCCCGGTGGCCAACAAAGCTGGCTTGACAGCAACGGCAACAAGACCAACTGGTATGGTGCCCCTACACTTGTAAACCCAGACATCACATGGCAGATGATCAACACCATGGACTTCGGTATCGATCTGCGTTTCTTCAAGAACCAATTGGGTATTGTATTTGACTGGTATCAGAGAGATACCAAGAACATGATTCTTCCTGGCGATGCCCTTCCTAATACATTGGGAGTCAGTGCGCCTAAAGGAAACTATGGTAACTTGAGAACAAACGGCTGGGAGTTGACTGTTGACTTCAACCACAGATTCCAGAACGGTTTCGGAATCAACACCTCATTTGCTATCTCCGATGCGACATCAGTCACGACAAAAGGTGCTGACTGGCAGACCCCTTGGGAAAACCGTTCCATTTACAATGGTTTCTCAACAGGCAGACGCTATGGTGACATCTACGGTTATGTAACTGACAGACTTTATCAGGCTGAAGACTTCGTATGGGATGGTGATGAAATTGAAAAAATAACGGTCATCTACAAAGGCACTCCTCGTACAACACACAGACAGACCGCTGAATACCCTATCTATCAGACAGAATTTGAAAACAGCGACAAGCTTATCTGCGGTCCCGGTGATGTCAAATTCGTTGATGTGAACGGTGATGGTTACATCAATCCTGGCCACAAAACCAATGGTGACCATGGTGACCTTGTCGTTATCGGCAATTCAACTCCACGTTATGAATACAGCTTCAAACTTGGTCTTGACTGGAAAGGATTCGACTTCTCCATGCTCCTTCAAGGTATTGGCAAACGTAAGATTTGGGGTGCCGGCCAGCTTGCAATTCCAGGCTTCCAGCTAGGAGGAGGTTGTATTCCTAAAACCTTCACTAAAGATTATTGGACACCTGAAAGAACAGATGCATTCTATCCGAAAGCATGGGATCTCGGTGACAGCAATACAGGCTTCACATATCAAGTACAGAGCAAATACTTGCTTAATATGGCTTACTTGAGACTCAAGAACGTAACCATCGGTTACAGCGTTCCTGCCAAACTTCTCAGCAAGATCCACATGAGCAAAGTAAGAGTCTATGTTTCCCTCGAAAACTTCTTGACATTTGATCATTTGAGAGGTCTTCCTATTGACCCAGAAGCCATTTCAGGTTACTCTATGCACAGACACTCAGGCTACAACCTTGGCAGGACCGGTACTGGTTCTCCTATGTTCAAGACCGCTTCATTCGGTGCACAAATCTCATTCTAAACTGACGAAAGATGAAAAAGAAATTAATATATACATTGGGATTGATGGCGATCATGTCCACTGGTTGCTCAGATATTTTGGATCGCCCTTCCCTGACAGAGGCAGAGGATGCCACTTATTGGACATCTGCTGAAAAAGTAGCGCTTTATGCAAACGACTTCTATCCTGTCTTCTTCACAGGCTATGGCACAGGATGGTCTGTAGGCGGAGCTGCAGGCAACTTCACTTTCAGCGATGACGTTGTACTCAAATCAACACAATCCAACTTTGGAAGAACTGTTCCAAATGAAACAGACTGGAACTACAAATGGATCCGTAAGGCAAACATCATGATTGAGAAATTGGACATGATGCTTGAAAAAGGCGACATCTCTGAAAAAGACTACAATCATTGGATGGGTATTGCCAAATTCTTCAGAGCTTGGGAATATTCAAATCTCGTAACGAAATACGGTGACATTCCATACTACGACCATGTAGTGACCAATGCAGATGTTGATGAACTGTTCAAAGACAGAGATAACAGAGATGATATCATGGGACATGTCCTCGAAGATCTCCAGTTCGCAATTGACAATGTCAAGACAGATGATGGAGGAAAAACAAGATTGAACAAATATATCATCGCAACAATCGCTTCCAGAATTGCAATGACAGAAGGCAGCTGGCAGAAGTACTACTACCATAATGATGAACTTGCAAAAAAAATGTTCCAGTTCGCTGCAGATGCCGCTCAAGAGGTAATCGACTCCGGCAAATATTCTTTTGACACTGACTTCCGTAACCTGTTCGGTTCCTTTGACCTCAAGGGATGCAAAGAATGTCTGATGGAAAGAAAATATAGTCCATCTCTTTCAGTGACACATTGTAGAGCTTCTTATTGCAACCTTTCGGAAAGCCTTGCGAATGGCGGCAACCTCGATTATGTCAAATCATTCATCTGCACCGATGGAAAAGTATGGCAGAACTCCGAGCTGGAAAACACCGACCAGTTCAACATGCCGAATCTTGTTGCCACAAGAGACTCAAGATTTGAGGGAACTTTCCACTACAAGCCAACTCAGAAGAACATCGCTTCTGGTCTCTATTCCGTAAAATTCATTCCGCGTGAAGCATTGAAATGGGACGAGAAACCTGCTGAAATCTGGATGAGCACCAACAACTACAACTCATATCCTGTAATCAGATATGCAGAGACTGTCCTTAACTGGATTGAGTCAAAAGCAGAACTCCAGACATTGGGTGCAGGAACTGTCAGCAATGAAGACCTCAATGCTTCCATCAATGCCATCAGAAAGAGACCTCTTGCAAAAGAAGCTAAAGAACGCGGTGTGAAGATGACAGCGCCTCTCACACTCGAAAGTATTCCAAACGATCCTGCAAGAGACCCTTCTGTCCCTGCACTTCTTTGGGAAATCAGACGTGAAAGAAGAATGGAATTCTTCCAGGAAAACATTTCCAGAATCAATGATCTGAAGAGATGGCACAAACTTGAATATATGGATACTGATACCAAAGAAGACCTTCTCAAAGGTATTTGGATTGATTTTTCAGAAGAGCTTCCAGAAGAACTCACAGGTAAAGCCGCTGAAAAGAATAAAGGTAAACTTAGAGTCGAGACGGCTGATGGCAAATTCATTGTCTTCAACGGCTCCAATGGCTCTGAAATGAAAGGTTACTTCTATCCGAAGGAGAATCTTCCAAGACTTCCTTACCTTAACCTTCCAGGTGTCAACATTTATTTGAGCCCAATGGGTGTCAATACAATGAAATTCTATGCTGACAGAGGGTACACACTTACTCAGACAGAAGGCTGGTCAGATGCTCAGTAATTGCTAAATGATTAAAATGATGAAAAACATAATTAAACACACAGGCATTCTAGCTCTTGCAGCTTTGGTTTTCGCATCTTGTGCCGAAAAACTACCAAAGAATGAAGTTCGTCCATATGGTACAGAACTGAATGGAATCAAGATTTTAAATGCCGGTCCCAACCAGGACAAAGTAGTAGAAGGAACAGTAGATCTGACTACTAAGACCATTTCATTCCCGAGAATCAGTGCAAAATCCAATTTTGCAGAATTGAGATTTGAAATTACCGCATCTGAAGGTGCGGCTCTTGAACAGGAGACCTACGACTTCAGTATGGATAAAGAAGAGACCGATAAATCACAAGTAATCAAAGTGGTCAATCATAACCGCTATACAGAATATATCTGCAAAGTGGGAAAAATCGCTCCTTTGAAAGGTGCAGACTTTGATAAAGCTGTCGTTCATAAATTCGCCGCACCAAAAGGCGACAACAGATGGAGCGGATTTGATGGAAAGAACATTATTCTTTCCGGCAATGGAACTGTCGTCATGATGTCCATGAAAGATATTCTTGCAAATAAAGAGAACTACATCACTCTTGATCTGACTGGTGTTGCAGGTGGTACACTTCCTACAGACTGTGCGCAGTTACACAATGGACACGCATACGTATTCAGCCTTGCAGGTGGAACCGCCAGCACCCTCAACATCTATTATTATGAAACCCCACAGTCTGCGCCTGAACTTATCTTCTCACAGACAGTCGGACAAATGGGTGGCAATTCCAGATATGGTGATAGTGTAAACATGGACCTTGACGAAAAAGGAAATGGCTACATCTTCCTGCCAGGCAATGCAAGAAAGGATGTGTTGAGACTTACTGTCAAGAACGGAAAAGAAATTTCATCTCCTGCCATCCTCAAGGCAGATATGACTGGCAGTTTCTTCTACGATACCATTACACGCATTGACGGCACTGATCTTTACATCCACAGTGGTTCAACAATGATTCCAAGAATCAATGATGAAAACATGAGTACCCAGTACCAATTCAATGCAATGTTCGAGAAAAAAGAATACAACTCCATCCGTATCTTTGAATTCAACCATGAAAGATATATGTATGGTGCAACAGTAGGAAGATCATTGCCTACTGCCGAAGGCATTGTCTATAATATAACCAAAGGATCAAGTATCACGGAAGCCCTTGACATCTTCTTCAAGCAAAGTGAAATCAAACCTCTTTGGAGCCAGCCTATCGGCGGCAACCACGGCGGTACCGCATTCGCAAATGCTGACTACTACATTGAAAAAGATGCAGAAGGCAAAGATTCCAAACTTTATCTCTTTGGTTCAGCAAAGACAGAAGGGTTCTTTGTTGCAGAAGTTCCTATCAAGAAACTTGTTGAAGAATAAAATATATGAAATCAAAATTGAGCTTACTATTGGCTGCAGCAGTTGTATTTTTCTCCATGTCAGCCTGCAATGAAAAAATTGAAACTGACGGAGGAAAAGATAACGACAAAAAGCCAGAAATTGTAGAGCCAGATTTCGATAAGACGAAAATCAACCTCACGCAGAAAGAACTGCGTGGGGTTTGGTTTACCACAGTCTGGAACATCGACTGGCCTAAAGCGACCAATGACGTCAATGTGCAAAAACAAGAAATGATCCAATACTTTGACTTGTTCAAATCGATTGGCATCAATGCAATTTTCTTTCAAGTAAAATCAATGGGAGACGCATTCTATGATTCACAGTATGAACCATGGAGTAAAGTTTTCACTGGAGTGAAAGGAAAGAATCCAGGTTGGGATCCAATCCGTTTTGCCTTGGATGAAGCACATAAAAGAGGCATGCAGTTGCACGTCTGGATGAATCCATATCGTATTGAAACGAGACCTGGTCCAGAAAACAATTTCAGTCCACTTGATGCACGCATCCCGAAGGAAATTGTAAAGGATTATGCCAAAATACGTATGTACAATCCAGCTCTCCCCAAAACAAGGCAAAGACTGGCAGATATCATTACAGAAATCCTGCTCAAGTACAAAGACATTGATGGCGTTCATTTTGATGATTATTTCTATCCAGCACCCGATCAATGCAAAGGAAATTATGATGATGAAGCAGAATTTGAACTGTACAAAAAACCTGGCCAGAATATCAAGACGTGGAGAAAAGAGAATGTAAATGCAATGGTCAGCCTTGTACGTGAGACTATCAACAAGATAGACAAGAACATCATCTTTACCATCTCTCCAAGCGGCAACATGGAGTACAACACAAACAGTATGTACGCTGACATTGCAAAATGGTGTAGCGAAAGATGGATTGATGCAATAATTCCGCAGCTTTATTGGGGGCATAAATATTTTGATCCAAGATTGGCGGAATTCTGCAACATCGCTGGCAGAACTCCAGTCATTATCGGATACGGAACATATAACTTTAAATCAAATAACAGTAATTCCGAATTTACCGATGCGAAACTTTTTGAAGAAGAACACACACTTGCCTCTTCCAAAAAACAAGTAGTCGGCAGCATGCACTACAATGCAAGTGCTTTGAAAAGCAACAACGTAGGGATTACCGACAAAGTGAAAGATGTATATGCCAAAAATCCAAGACTGATGCCATACCTTGGCCAAAACCACGAGAAACCGGCTAGTCCTGTCAATCTGCAGAACGTAGCGGGAACCCTCAAATGGGAAGGAGAAGGTACATATTACGCCATCTACAAAGACAAATCAAGTGGCAGAAGAAGAGGAAAATCCGCTTCCTTGATTGGAACAACAGAAAAGAAAGAGTTCAAGCTTCCAGGAAAAGGAACTTTCTATGTAACTGCACTTGACCAATTCAACAACGAGAGTCTTGTGTCAGATATGTTTGAAGTGAAATGATTTCCAAATAAAATTGACAATGAAACAAGCCCTGCCATCGATTGAAGATGACAGGGCTTGTTTTTATGTGTTCAGTCAGGAACTATATGGACAGTACATTCAATACATTGATCAGTTCCTTGTTGATCATCTTGTCGTTCTTGATGGCACGATTGAATGGAACATAGACGATATCATCATCTGAAATACCAATCATGACATTGCGCTGTCCCTCTTTCAGTGCCTCAATACTTGCTACCCCCAGACGGCTGGCCAGAATACGGTCGTAAGCGGAAGGCTTTCCTCCACGCTGCAAGTGGCCGAGAATGGTCACTCTCACATCATACTCCGGATATTCATTGCGTACACGCTCTGCATAATACATGGCACCGCCCACTCCGTTGGACTTGCCTTCAGAAACAATGACAATACTACTGTTCTTGCTCTTGCGGACTCCCCTACGGATGAACTCGTCCAACTGGTCTTTCTCTGTCAAATGCTCCGGAATGATCGCAGCCTCAGCACCTGCGGCAATCGCACTGTTCTGTGCCAAGAAACCGGCATCCCTTCCCATCACCTCAACAAAGAAGATACGGTCATGTGAAGTGGCGGTATCCCTGATCTTGTCGACACACTCAACGATGGTATTCAACGCCGTGTCATAACCGATGGTGGAATCGGTACCATACAGGTCATTGTCAATTGTTCCCGGAATGCCGATACAAGGGATGTCAAACTCCCTGGCAAATGTCTGTGCACCTGCCAAAGAACCATTTCCTCCAATGACAATCAAAGCGTCAATTCCCTGATCAACCAGCACCTCGTATGCTCTCTGCCTACCTTCCGGTGTCATGAAATCTTTGGAACGGGCCGTCTTGAGGATTGTACCACCCTTCGTGACCGCATTGCTCACGCTTTCAGTAGTAAAATCCTTGATTTCATTATGAATCAGACCTTCATAGCCTCTATAAATACCCTTAACATTCCAACCATTGTAAATAGCGGCACGGGTCACCGCTCTGATTGCGGCATTCATACCTGGTGCGTCACCACCTGAGGTAAGGATACCGATTGTTGAAATTGCCTTTGCCATCCTCTTTATCTGTTTTAATTTGTTATTATACTCTTCTGTTGACGCCCCAATTTTCCCTTCAGGGCAAATTTGAAAAAATATGCAATTAGTGTTCCTTTTTACATAATCAGATTATACAAATTTAAACTTTTTTTCGCAAAAAGGGAACAAAGAAAATAACCAGCAGAGCTCAAATCAAGAAAAATATCTATATTTGCAGAAATCATCTGGGGATGTTTTGGTTTTGACAGCATCGATGTCGGATGGCAAGCACGTCGGGCGTGGTTGGTTTGCCCGTTAATCTCAGCCTTCAAAATTTTAGTTGGCAACAACGAATATGCACTCGCTGCGTAGTTAACTAGGTTAACTCCTTAATCCCGCCGCCAAGGTTGCGGCATGGACGAGTATCCTGCGGACTTTAAGCCGGTTATGTTCCGAGTTCAGGGTATCATTCAAATCGGATGCGTGAGAGGATTCTCCTAAATCTCACTAAGCCCCA
>RCNI01000700.1_pt1 | contig 20043 bp, 17 predicted proteins | sample 2041151 | NCBI WGS metagenome assembly RCNI01 (sample SAMN09708214, study PRJNA481090) | feces metagenome | isolation source: feces | place: Antarctica: Albino Rookery | reverse complement strand
ATTCCAAAGGAATGATCGTCGTGGTATTTATGCATTAACGCAAAGAAAAATGGCATATAATTCAAATAAAATAGAAGGAAGTACTTTAACGGAAAGACAGACGGCTTCTATTTTCGATACTGGAACAATACGAGCAGATAATGAATATATACGAATAAAAGATGTAGAAGAAACTACAGGTCATTTTATGATGTTTAATGAAATGCTTTGCAGTTTAAATGAATCTCTGTCACATGAACTAATAAAAAGATACCATTTTAGATTAAAGAGTGGTGTATTTGAGGATATAACTAAGGGGTACGCAATCGGAGAGTATAAAAAAAGAGCTAACATTGTCGCAGATGTAGAGACAGCAAAACCTAATGAAGTTTATGCAAAAATGTCAGATTTACTTTCAGAATATAACAAAATAGAAAAGCATACTTATTGAGGATATAGCTATTTTTCATGCAAAATATGAGAAAATTCATCCTTTTCAGGATGGAAATGGGAGAACTGGAAGATTACTTGTTTTCAAAGAGTGTCTTAAAAACAGACTTGTGCCAGTCCTTGTTTATGACAAAGATAAGGTGAGATACTATCATGCGTTGTCAGAAGCCTCATCAAGAGAAAATTATAATGAGGTTATTGAAATGTTCAAAGAGGAACAGAAAAATTATTATCAAATGACAAAAGATTTTGTTATGGATTTTGAAGTAGAATAAAAAAGGATAATTTAAGTATAGAGAACTTAACTTTGTTAGGTTCTTTTTTGTTTTTTTCATAGATTTACATTAAAAAGGAAACTTCTTGTTAACGTAAGAAGATTATCTTTTATGTTCACAATATATAAAAAGGAGAAAGTAAAATAAAAAACAATTCCGCTTTCCATTCCTCATACAAAGATATTTAATCCAGATATCTATTGTAAAATAATGGATGTCAAGAATGATTATGATATTACAAGTTTTGCTATTACCAATGATATAAGGAATAGACATTGAACGAAGATAGGTTGGAGTATCTAATAGAAAAAACGTTGGACGATGGGAGAAGGATACCGTTATAGGAAAAGCAACAAATAAGAAAAGAAACTAAGTGTAAAATAAGAATAAAAATCATTGAGAAATTGAAAAATCATACAACAGACGAAGTTAGAAAGACGTTAAGACGGATTGAAAAACGATTTTGAGGTTCATTCTTTACTATTTTCAAAACAATAACAGTGAATCTGGCAATTACAATGATATAGAAAAGTCTTTATATTGAATAGGAAATCGTTCATCAGTATATTACAGTCATCCACATTGCCTATATGAGCGTGGAAGTAATGAAGTAAACAATAAATTAATTCGAAGAAGGCTTACTAAAAAATCTGATTTTAATGAATTACTAAATAGGACTGTCATTAAAAAATGGAAACCTGGTTTGGTGCTTGATTATAAAAGTGTTTTTCATAACTACATATTCAAAATGATTTTGTCTTTAATACCTGACTTTTAAATGAAGATTTTGCAGGAAGTAATTATCTTGCTGTGAGACTTAAATAATGGTAAAATAAAAGTTAATATGTCAAAGTATGGAGGAAAATATTATGCCAAGAAATATAATTATTGATACAGATCCGGGAATTGATGATGCGGCGGCCATTGCAGTTGCTCTGAGACACCCGGAATTAAACGTAAAACTTATTTGCTCTGTGGGAGCTAATGTAGAAATAGAGAAGACAACTCTGAATGCACTGAGACTTGTAGAGTTCTTTGATGTAGATGTTCCGGTTGCAAGAGGATGTGGGGAGCCTTTACTTCACAAACTGGAAACATGCCCTGAAATCCACGGAATCAGTGGAATGGACGGATATGAATTCCCGGAAGTAAAGAGAGAGGTTCTTCCGGTACATGCGGTTGAAGCAATGAGAAAAACAATTATGGAAAGTGAAGAAAAGATTACCTTAGTTGTAATCGGCACACATACCAATATTGCAATCCTGCTTCGTATGTATCCGGAAGTTAAAGAAAAAATTGAGGAAATTGTTACGATGGGAGGAGCTATCGGCGGAGGAAATGTTACAAGCAGTGCGGAGTTTAATATCTATAACGATCCTCATGCTGCAAAAATTGTATTTAATTCCGGAATTCCAATTACAATGATAGGACTTAATGTAACAAACAGAGCGCTTATTTCACAGAGCCAGATAAAGATTCTGCAGGAAAGCGGAAGAGTAGGGAATATGATTGCATCTCTGTTTATGCACTATAGATGTAACAGTGTGAATGCAGGACTTCGTATGCATGACGGATGTGCAATTGCATACCTTATTAAACCTGAACTTTTCAAAACAGAAATGAAACGTGTTGAAATTGTTACAGAGGGACCTGCATCTGGTGCTACAGTTATTGATTCAAGAGACCATAAAGAAAAAAATGAGATTCCGAATGTAAATGTCTGTATGGACATCGACAGTGAAAAGTTTGCTGACTGGTTTATGGCAGAGCTATGTAAATAGAAATTGGAGAAAGAAATGAAAATTTTAAATTTCGGTTCAATGAATATAGATTATGTATATTCTGTTGATCATATGGTAGAGGCAGGAGAGACACTTTCAACTGGAGGAATGGAAGTTTTCAGTGGAGGAAAAGGTCTGAATCAGACCATTGCTCTTGCAAAAGCAGGTGCAAAAGTATATCATGCCGGAATAATCGGAAAAGAAGGCGGATTTTTAAAGGAAGCTATTAGTGAAAGCGGAGCGGATGTTTCATTTATTAGAGAATATGAGGGTAAATCCGGACATACGATAATTCAGGTGGACAAAAATGGACAGAACTGTATACTTCTTTATGGCGGCGCAAACAGGAGTGTAACTGGAAAATATGTAGATGAAGTCTTAGCGCATTTTGAAGAGGGAGATGTACTACTTCTTCAGAATGAGATAAATATGCTCCCTTATATTATTGACTGTGCCTATGCCAGAGGAATGAACATTGTTCTTAATCCTTCACCTTTTAATGACAGTCTTAAAGACTGTAATCTGAATAAAGTGTCAATGTTCCTTGTAAACGAAATTGAGGGACATCAGATAACTGGAGAAAAAACTCCGGAAAGGATTCTTGATGAATTCAGAAAAATTTATCCTCAGGCAGAAGTTGTGCTTACTTTAGGTAGTGAAGGTTCGGTATACCAGAATAAAGAGAAAAGAATCTATCAGAAAATATATAAAGTGAAGGCTGTGGATACAACGGCTGCAGGAGATACTTTTACCGGTTATTTTATTTCTTCTGTAACAAGGGGTGAAGATCCTGAACAGGCACTTAATCTGGCAGCAAAGGCTTCGGCCATTTCTGTTACAAGAGAAGGTGCGGCGCCTTCAATTCCTGTGCTGGAAGAAGTAATTAATAAAGAATTATAAAAGAAAGAAGATGAATCAATTGAGCAAAGAAAAAGTCCTGGTTGTTATTGATATGCAGAATGATTTCATTACAGGAGCGCTTGCGAATGAAGAGGGACAGAAGATTGTCGGTGCACTAAAAGAACGAATTGAGACATGTAAAAAAGAAGGTTTTTCTATATTTTTTACAAGAGATACCCATGGAACCAACTATCTGGAAACACAGGAGGGCAGAAAGCTTCCGGTGCCACATTGTCTGAAAGGAACCGATGGATGGCAGATTGTGCCGGAACTGCAACCATATGCAGAAGAAAGCAGAGCGTTTGATAAACCCTCTTTTTCAAGTCCTGAAATTCCTGTATGGATAAAAAATCAAATCGGAACAGAACCGGAAACTATTGAGCTTTGCGGAGTATGTACAGACATCTGTGTAATTTCAAATGCAATGGTACTTAAGACTGCATTCCCTGAAACTCCTATAACTGTTAAGGCTGATCTTTGCGCAGGTGTAACCGTTGAGAGCCACCGCAATGCATTATCAGCTATGGGAATGTGTCAGATAAACGTAGAATAATGAGAGGGAAATATGTATACATTTAATGTAAAAAAAGTAAAACAGGATATTGTTGAATGGATCAGAGATTTTTTTAAAGTAAACGGAAAAGACTGTAAAGCAGTTGTAGCAATAAGTGGAGGAAAAGACAGCTCTGTCGTAGCAGCTTTATGTGTAGAAGCCTTAGGTAAGGACAGGGTTTTCGGAGTTCTTCTTCCTAATGGTGAGCAGGCAGATATTGATGTTTCTAAGATGCTTGTAAATCATCTTGGAATCGATTATACTGTTATAAATATTAAAAATACTTTCGATGCCATGATGGATGAGCTTGGAAAGACATTACCGGTCGAAGTTACAAAACAGACAAGGACAAATCTTCCAGCAAGAATCAGAATGACAGCTACCTATGCAGTAGCACAGTCTGTAAACGGAAGAGTTGCGAATACATGTAATTTATCAGAAGACTGGGTAGGATATTCTACAAGATACGGTGATGCCGCAGGCGATTTCAGTCCGCTGTCAAAACTTACTGTGCAGGAGGTCAAAGCTGTAGGAACTGAACTGGGACTTCCGGATCAGCTTGTACATAAAGTTCCTATTGACGGGCTTTCAGGAATGACTGATGAAGAAAATCTCGGCTTTACATATGCAGCATTGGATAAATATATCCGTACAGGTGAATGTGAAGATGCAGAAATAAAAGAAAAAATTGATTATAAAAGAAAGATGAACAAATTTAAGCTTGAACTTATGCCTTCTTTTCATTACGAAGCACCTGTTCTTGCGAAAGATGAAAGTCTGAAATAGAATAAAAATCTTAAAACACTTTCCGTTAAGTTGTTATTTTAATGTAAAAATGGTAAAATAACAGATAGAACTTTTTGTTCGGGAGGTGTTTTATGTTTTTAAATGAAATGTTTCCGGATGCTCCGGAAGTAAATATAAAAGGTATTTCTATAGATTCAAGAAAAGTAAAAGAAGGAGATCTTTTTTTCTGCCTTAAAGGACTTGAAGCTGATGGACATAATTTTGCAAAAAAAGCCTGCGATGCAGGAGCAGTTGCCATTGTTTACAGTGATGATATCGAAAAAAGCGAACACGTTGTGCATATCAAGGTAGAGGACACTAATGCGGAACTTAATCGTATCTGTGATCTTTTTTATGGACATCCAAGCCATAATATGACTGTCTTTGGCGTTACAGGTACTAATGGGAAGACAACAACAACCAGCATTATAAGCGAAGTATATTCCCATAAAAAACCATGCGGTTACATGGGAACGATTGCTGTAAGATATGGAAATGTAAGCAGAATTCCAAATCTTACTACACCGGATGCCTTAGAAATTCATTCAAACTTAAAGGAAATGTATGAACATGACATGGAGGCAGTTGCTATGGAGGTAAGTTCTCATGGACTTGCTATGGGCAGAGTAGATTCTGTTGATTTTGATGTAGCTATATTTACTAATCTTACTTATGATCACTTGGATTATCATAAAACAATGGAAAACTACTTTAATGCAAAAAAAATTCTTTTCCAGAATATGAAGAAAAACGGAATTGCAGTTCTCAATGTCGATGATCTCAGCTTTAATGAACTTTCAAAGAGTTGTAGCTGTCCATATGTTACTTATGGGATAGATGCAGACGCTGATTACAGAGCAGAAGATCTTAAACTTGGTATCAGCAGTACAGAATTTGTTCTGGTTCATAAGGATAAACGCTATAATGTAAAGACAAATCTTTCTGCAAAGTATAATATGTATAATTTACTGGGAGCTATTGCCGGAATGCACCAGAGCGGAATGGAAATTGAAGAAATATTGCCTTATCTTGGAAATATTTCACAGATTGATGGAAGAATGGAAATTATTAATGAAGGTCAGAATTTTACAACGATTGTAGATTATGCACATACGCCTGACGGATTTGAACAGATTTTTAACTACGCTAAGGCTATTACGGATGGTAAGATATATTCAGTATTCGGATGTGCCGGTAAACGTGATAAAGTAAAAAGAAAAGTTTTAGGGCAGATCGCCGGTAAATATTGTGAAAAAGTTTTTATTACAGAGGAAGACCCGAGAAATGAAGATATTGATGAAATATCAGCAATGATTATGGAAGGAATTCCTGAGGAGAAAAGAGTGTTTATCAAAGACCGGTACGATGCGATTGCTTCAGCACTTAATGGTGCAGAGAAGGGCGATTGCGTGCTGATTCTTGGAAAAGGTGATGAACCCTATATGTATCGTTTAAATGGTAGAGAACCATGGATGGGAGATAATGCTGCTGCAAGAGAAATTTTAAAGAATCGTTAATAAGGAAATAAAAAAGGCGGAGAAATTTAATTTCTTCGCCTTTATCTTTCTTATTTTACGGCAGCTTCTAAAGCAAGCTTCATCATATCTGTGAAATTTTTCTGTCTTTCTTCTGTTGTAGCTCTTTCACCTGTAATAAAGTGATCGCTGATTGTCATCATAGCAAGAGCATTTCTCTTATTATATGCAGCATTCATATAAAGCGCAGCAGCTTCCATTTCAACTGCGCAAATGTCCATAGACTGCCATTTCTTCCACCATTCGTCCCCAAGTTCATAGAAGACATCGCAGGATACGGTGTTTCCTGCCTTAAAAGTGATACCTGTTTCGTTACCTGCAGCCATAACTTTCTTTAATAAGTCAAAGCTTGCTGAAGGAGAGTAATGACCGGGAAGAGAAAAAGCATGCTGATAGTTTGAATCTGTTGAAGTTGCAAGACTTACCAGTACATCTCCAATATTGATTTTTTCATTGAATGATCCGGCAGTACCGATTCGGATAATGTTTTCAACATCATATTCGGTAAATAGTTCCCAGGAGTAGATACCCATTGAAGGCATGCCCATACCGCTTCCCTGAACGGAAACCGGAACACCTTTGTATGTTCCTGTAAAACCGTACATGTTACGGATGTCGGTGTACTGTACAGCATTTTCTAAAAAGTTTTCTGCAATGAATTTTGCACGAAGAGGATCTCCTGGCATAAGTACTGTTTTTGCAATTTGTTTTTTTTCGGCAGCAATATGTAATGACATAATATCATTCCTTTCTCTATAAAAATCTTATTTTGGATAAAAGAAAAACGATGGGAGACACATCCATCGTTTTTGTTGCTCATAGCATGTGCATTTAACTTATGCACAGGTGGGGACGGGTGAGACTTATTTAGCTGCTTTTGCAGCGTTGAATCTTTTTGTTAATCTTGAAACTTTTCTTGAAGCAGCTTTCTTGTTAAGAGTTCCCTTAGCAGCAGCCTGCATTAACTTCTTTTCAGCTAAAGCTAATTTTTCAGCTGCAACTTCAAAGTCGTTAGCTTCTAAAGCTTTGTCGAAATCTTTAAGAATTTCTTTAATACGATCTTTGATTCTTCTGTTTCTTGCAGTTTTCTTGTCGATAACTTTGATTCTTTTTTTTGCGGATTTAATGTTTGCCATAATTTATTCACCCCACTATTATATTTTTAGCATATTTCGCTAAATTCGCAACAATAGTATATATGAATAAAGGAGACAATGCAAGGGAAAAATGAAAAAAGAAAGAAAAAGGAGGAGCAAATGAGGTATTGGACTGATCTTGCATTGGAAACTGCAGAAAATCTTAAGAAAAACGGGATAACACCGGGTGAGGATGACGGCATTATAATCAATAAAAAGCAGGCAGGAGATAAAATTAAAGTTACGGAAATTAACATAACGAATGTAACCGGTGAAAAGATATTAGGTAAGCCATGTGGAAAGTATATAACGATTGAAGTGGAAAATCTTACTGAAGCAGGCGAAAAAGAAAGGGAACAGGTAGCATGGATTTTTGCAAAAGAACTTGGCAAAATGGTAAAGCACCATTATTATTTTAAGGCGTTAATCGCAGGTCTTGGGAATCATAAAGTGACACCGGATGCACTGGGTCCTGAAACTATATCTAAAATTCAGGTTACAAGGCATCTTTTTGAAATTTATGAATGTGAAGGAGACGAGCAATATGGAAATGTCGCAGTCATCGCTCCCGGTGTTAAAGGAACGACAGGGCTGGAAACACTGGATATTTTAAAGTCGCTTGTCAAGCTGGTTAAACCGGAAGTCGTCATTGTTATTGACGCTCTTGCGGCAGGATCTATTGAGCGTGTAAGTACAACGATCCAGCTCTGCGATACAGGAATTTCACCTGGAGCAGGAATGGGAAATCATCGCAATCCTATTAATGCAGAATCTTTAGGCGTAAAGGTCATTTCCATAGGTGTACCTACAGTTATTGATACGAGAAACCTTTTAGAAGAGGCATTTGAAAAAATGAATATTGAAGAAACGGAAAGAGATAAATACTTTAAGGAAAGAAATTTTGATATGATTGTTACTACAACAGATATAGACCTTTTAACTGAATATTTTTCTTCAATCCTTGCAAAAGGCATTAATATTACCATGCACCCCGGCATATATTCATAGAGAGAGGAATATAAAGGTGGTAGACGGGGTATGCAGAGAAAAGGATTAATTGCTTTCGTAATAATTTATTTATTAATGACTGTAGTATTTGTAAGAACAATAGTTAAGGAAGAAGATAACAGTCACATATTTACAGCAATGTGTCTGGAGAATTCATTACCATGTATGGATATTTCCGATTCAGCAGATTCAAAAAAAGCTAAGCCGAAGGAAAATGCAGAACATGCGAAAAAAAGTCTGGAAGATGCAACAAAGAATTTAAAACCGGTAAAGAAATCCGAAGCACCACAGGTGCTTATATACCACACACATGCAACAGAAAGTTATCTACCGGAAACAGGAGGAAATTATCATGTTGTTACAGAAAAAAATACAGTGCGTGATGTAGGAAATATTTTAACAAAGTCATTAGAAGATGCCGGAGTTAAGGTGCTGCATGATAAGACGATCCATGATAATCCTTCGTATGATGGTTCCTATAGCAGAAGTGGAGAAACCGTAGCGCAGATACTTGCTAAATATCCAAGTATAAGTCTTATCATAGATTTGCATCGAGATGCCATTCCGTCAGATTATGAAGGTGATGTTTATTCGGCATTTGGAAAAAACTGTGCAACTTATTCTTATGTAGTCAGCAATGTTGCTGAAGGATACCAGGGTAATATGCAGCTTATTCAGAGTATGAATGCCATTGCAAATGAAAAATATGAAGGGTATACAGGAAGAGTTGTAGAAAGAGGATATTTCTATAATCAGGATCTTTGCAAAAATGCGATACTTCTGGAACTCGGAAATAACCGCAATAATATTGAGGATGTGAGAGCAGGTGCAGAAGTATTAGGTAAGATTATGGCGGAAGCATTATTATAACAGGAGGATAAATTTTTATGAAAACTTTTGGAAAAACAATTGCGGTCTTTTTGATTTTTTTTATCGGAACGCTTAGTTTAATTCACGCGGACAGACAGTGTGGACAGATGACCGGTAATTACAGCGGGTTAGAAGAAACAATAGAAAAAGGAATTGAAAATTAGAGAATTTTGCTATAAAATAAATACTGAATATGTATGTAAAAGAGAGGAAACTATGGATTATCAGAAATATATAAGAAACTTCAGTATTATAGCACATATTGACCACGGCAAATCAACACTTGCTGATAGAATTATAGAAAATACAGGTCTTGTCGCACATAGAGATATGAAGGAACAGTTCCTTGATAATATGGATCTTGAAAGAGAAAGAGGCATTACCATTAAGCTGCAGACAACACGCCTTGTTTATACTGCAGATGATGGAAAGGAATATATTTTTAACCTTATAGATACACCGGGCCATGTAGACTTTAACTATGAAGTATCAAGAAGTCTTGCAGCTTGTGAAGGTGCTGTTCTTGTTGTGGACTCAACTCAGGGTGTTGAGGCGCAGACTATGGCAAATGTATATCTTGCACTTGAAGAGGATCTTGAAATTTTACCATGTCTTAATAAAATTGACCTTGCAAGTTCAAGACCGGAAGAAACCAAAGAAGAAATTGAAGATATGATTGGTATTGATGCAAGTGAAGCACCACTTGTTTCTGCAAAAGAAGGAACCGGAATCAGAGATTTGCTGGAGGCAATCGTAAAAACTGTCCCTGCTCCTTCAGGAGATGAAAACGGTAAACTCAAAGCATTGATTTTCGACTCTGTATATGATAATTACAAAGGCGTTGTAATTTACACGAGAATTTTTGACGGTCAGGTTAAAGTAGGCGATACAATCAGACTGATGAGTACAGGGAAAAAGTATGAAGTTACAGAAGTCGGAGTAATGGCACCCGGACATGTTCCTGTAAAATATCTTCGTGCAGGTGAGGTAGGCTATATCTGCGCAAGTATCAAGCAGGTAAAAGATGCCAGAGTCGGTGATACGGTTACACTGGATAATGATCCTACAGAAGAAATGCTTCCGGGCTATAAAAAAGTCCAGTCTATGGTTTACTGCGGAATATATCCTGCAGAAGGAGAAAAATATGAAGGCGTAAAAGATGCATTGGAAAAACTTCAGGTTAATGACGCGGCATTTCTGTTTGAACCGGAAACTTCCACAGCGCTTGGATACGGATTCCGTTGCGGATTCCTGGGACTTCTCCATATGGAGATTATCGTCGAAAGACTGGAACGAGAATTTGGACTTGCAGTTATTACAACCTCCCCAAGCGTAGTATATAAAGTAGTAATGAACGACGGAACTGAGCAGATGATTCAGAACCCTACAAACCTTCCTGAGCAGACACTGATTAACCATATTGAAGAACCTATTGTAAAAGCGGATATTATGATTCCGAAAGATTATGTCGGATCAATTATGGAACTTTGTCAGGAGAGAAGAGGAAAGATGCTCCATATGGAATATGTTACTGAAGAAAGGGTGCAGCTCCATTATGAACTTCCTCTTAATGAAGTTATTTATGACTTCTTTGATGCATTAAAATCGAAGACCCGTGGATATGGTTCTCTGGATTATGAATTTATTCGTTATGAGAAGTCAAATCTTGTCAAACTTGACGTACTTCTTAATAAAGATCTTGTCGATGCTTTTTCCATGATTGTGCATGAATCCAAAGCTTATGCAAGAGGAAAGTTTGTGTGCGATAAACTTAAGGAAATTATTCCTATGCACCAGTTTGAAGTCCCTATTCAGGCTGCAATAGGACAGAAGATCATTGCACGTTCTACAGTAAGAGCATATAGAAAAGACGTTATTGCAAAATGTTATGGTGGAGATATTTCACGTAAAAAGAAACTTCTTGAGAAACAGAAAGAAGGTAAAAAACGTATGCGTCAGTTCGGTAAAGTCGAGGTTCCGCAGGAAGCTTTTACTGCTGTTCTGAAATACGATGATAATAAATAAGATGAAGAATTTAGGAATATATATACACATTCCGTTCTGCATATCAAAATGTAAATACTGCGGTTTCTATTCTTATGGGGGAAGTACAGAGGAAGAGCAGCAGAAGTATATTGAAGGACTTTTAGAAGATATTCAGGCCTATGGTGAGGAATACAGTAAAGACTATAAAATCGATACAGTCTTTATTGGAGGGGGAACCCCCTCTATTCTGAATCCACAGCATATTAAAAGTGTACTGGATATTTTAAGAGAGTCCTTTGTAGTATCTGAAGATGCCGAGATTACGATAGAATCAAATCCGAAAACACTGAATGAAGAAAAGTTACATATATACAGGCAGGCGGGAATAAACCGATTATCAATAGGATTGCAGACCTTTGATGACAGATTACTTAAGAATTTAGGCAGAGTACACACGGCAGAGGATTTTATTGAAAGCTTTACTCTGGCCAGAAAGTGTGGTTTTGATAACATAAATCTTGATTTAATGTTTGCTATTCCGGGTCACACTATGGAAATATGGGAAGATACTCTGAACAAGGCAATAGAGCTTTCCCCTGAACATATTTCGTTTTACAGTCTTCAAATCGAAGAAGATACGCCTTTCTATGAGATGTACAGACGAGGTGAATTTGATGAAGTTCCGGATGAAATTGATCGGGCAATGTATCACAAGGCGATAGAAAAACTCAAAAATGCAGGATATGAACATTATGAAATATCAAACTGTGCTAAACATGGATATGCCTGCAGGCACAATCTGAAATACTGGTCTATGGAAGAGTATCTCGGCATTGGCAGTGGAGCAAGCTCCTATATAGACGGAGTAAGGTTTGCAGAAGCTCCGGCTATGGAATTTCATGAAAACAGCTTTGAAGATGAGGTTTCAGAGTTTGTTTTTACAGGTTTACGCAAAACGGAAGGAATCAATTTAGAAGAGTTTAGAAAAAAATACAGAAGAAGTTTCTGGGATGTCTTTGGAGATAGAAAGAGTGAACTTGAAGAATTCTTTCTGACGGGAAAGCTTATTGAAGAAAATAAGGTACTACGAATTTCTGAAGAAGGCATTGATATATCCAATAAAATCATGGCAGTTTTTGTATAAAGTTGAAGAGGGAGTATAATATGAAGGAAGAAAAAAGAAACGTGCTTAAATATATGAGCTATGGTATTTTAGCTATAGCGGCACTGTTGGCTATATATTGCACAAGCATTATTTATACATATTCAGGGATTTTAATGGCATCTCCTTTCATTCTTGTTGTGATTGTGATACTTAGCATAGCATTGCTGCTATCTAAGAAAAAAGCGGGGATTGCTTTAACCATAGGAATTGTACTGCTTATTTTTCTTACTGTTTTTTCTTTTGCAGGGCATAAAGTGAATCATATGCTCTCAAAGGTTGAAGCAAAAAAAGAGTATGAAGTGGTTCAGATTGTGACCCTGAAAGACAGTTCACTGACACCGGAAAGTGATCTTTCAAGTTGCCATATCAGCTATGATAATAGTGAAAACGGAACATATAAGAAAGTGGGAGAAATTTTAAAAGAGCATAAGAAAACGATAAATTTAAGTATTCCGTATAAAACTACAGAGCAGGTATATAGTTCTTTAATTCGCAATGAATCACAGATGATGTTGCTAACTGGAATGACAAAAGCCAAACTTGAAACGATAGATCCGGAATATAAAGAAAAAATTAAAGTCCTTTTTGAAAAGAAATATGAATTTAATCATGTTAATTTAAAACCAGTAGATATTTCAAAGGAACCGTTTACACTGTATCTGCAGGGAGCAGATCTTTCTTCCGGAGATAACATAAACTCTGTGGGGCGTGGAGATGCAAATATTCTTCTGACTGTAAATCCTAAAACAAAGAAAGTAAACATGCAGATAATTCCGAGGGATACTTTTGTTAATATCCCAAGTATGGGAGGAAGAAGCAAGCTTTCCTACAGTGGAGTGTGGGGAGGCGTTCAGTCTTCAATAGAAAGTATAGAAGAAGAATTCGGTATTGAAATTAATTATTATGCAAAGATTAACTTTCAGGGTGTTGTTGACCTTGTGGATGCACTTGGTGGAGTAGATGTATACAGCAACTATAACTTTTCATCGGGAGGATATTATTTTACTGAAGGATATAATCCGGTAAGCGGAAAACAGGCTTTGGCCTTTGTAAGAGAGCGAAAAAGCTTACCGAAAAATGAACTTTCAAGAGGAAAGAATCAGATGGAAATGGTCAAGGCCATATTTACAAAGTTCGGTGAAAATCCGAGTTATGATTCGGGAATGATCGTTCTCGACACCTTGTCCAATAATTTTGTTACAAATGTGCCACAGAAGGATTACATGAAAGTTTTTAATCTGGTTGTAGAGTTACTCCCTTCATTAAGACAGATGGAGCCGCATTCCATAGAGGGTGAATACAGATGGCATGATGATGAAATCAGATCAGAACAGTACAAATATTACTACTATCCTGAAGAAGGAGAAATTGAAAGAGTAAGGCAGGATATTAACGACATATTACAGGGCAGATAAATAAAAAGAGATACCCCGATATCCTTTAGAAAATCAAAAGGAAGCGGAGGTATCGCTTTTTTTATTTTATAATAAATTTTATAAAATAGTGTTGACAATCACATACTATAGTAGTATCTTATATATAGTGATTAGCACTCAATGGCAATGAGTGCTAATAAGGAGAGATGAGAATGGAATTAACAGAAAGAAAATTGAAAGTGCTACATGCAATCATTAGCGACTATGTTAACTCTGCTGAGCCTGTTGGTTCAAGGACGCTTTCCAAGAAGTTTGACTTAGGTATAAGCCCGGCGACAATTCGTAACGAGATGAGTGATTTGGAAGAAATGGGTTACCTTACCCATCCGCATACTTCAGCCGGAAGAGTTCCTTCAGATAAAGCTTACAGACTTTATGTAGACGATATGATGAAGAAACGTGAACTTTCACCAAAAGAAAAAAAGACTATTGCTGACAGGTTACAGTCCGATATAACCGAGTTTGATGAAACCATCAAACATGCTGCACAGCTTCTATCAGAAATAACAAATTTGATGTCTTTTGCTATGACACCGTCAAAGAGTGAAGATACTCTTCGTTTTATTAATTTGTTACCCGTAGATGAGCATACAGTAGTTTTAATGATTGTTTCTGAAAGCGGAAAAATTTCAAATACGGCACTTAAACTGAGAGTACCGTATACAGAAGAAGGTCTGCAGCTTTTAGCAAAAAATATGACATATAATTACAACGGTAAAAAAATTACGGATGTTCTTTGCAGCCATATTATTGCAAGCTTTGAATCGGATATCGAAGCGATGAGCAAACTGGCGGAAAATATCATGCCGAACTTCATGAAGACTCTGGAAGATATGCTTAATGTAAATCTGTATATGGATGGTCTTACCAATATTTTCGACATTCCGGAATACAGTAATATGGAAAGAGCAAGAAGTTTTCTTTCACTGCTGGATCAGAAGGAAGCCTTTACAAAGAAGATTATGGAACGTGAAGATGGCGTAATTGTTACTATAGGTAATGAAAATGCTGATGACATGATGAATGACTGTTCACTGGTAACAGCAACTTATCATGTTGACGGAAGAATGGTAGGAAAGATTGGAGTTATTGGTCCAACGAGAATGAAGTATGGAGAAATTACTTCTATTGTTGAATATCTGACAGAAAATCTTAACAATATCTTTTGCTTAGAAAGTGGTGATCAGAAAAAATGAGTTGTGAGGAAAAGAATTTGAATAACGAAGAAATTAAAGAGGAAACTATACAGGAAGAAGTTCCTGAAACAGATGATTCCGTAGAAAATGCAGAAGAAACAGAAACAGCGGAAGAAGCGGAGACTGAAGAAGAAGCGGAGGCTACAGAAGAATCGCAGGAAGCGGAAGAAGAACCTATGAATATGCAGTACATGAGACTGATGGCGGACTTCCAGAACTACAAAAAAAGAGTAGAAAAAGAAAAAAGTGACATTTTTGCATATGCAAACGAGAAAATCGTTACGCAGTTGCTTGATGTAATAGACAGCTTCGAAAGAGCACTTACAGTTGAATCTGCAGATGAAGGCTTTGTTGAAGGTATGAAGATGATTTTTAAACAGTTCATGGAAGTACTTGAAAAATCCGGACTGGAAGAAATCAATGCATTAGGAGAAGACTTTGATCCAAATTTCCATAACGCAATTATGATGGAAGATAATCCTGAATATGAAAGTGGCAAAGTCACTTTAGTAATGCAGAAGGGATATTTACTAAATAAAAAAGTAATCAGACCTTCAATGGTGAAGGTAAATAATTAAAAGGAGGAAATTTAAAATGGCAAAAGTAATAGGTATAGATTTAGGAACAACAAACAGCTGTGTATCAGTATTAGAAGGAGGAGATCCTGTAGTAATCGCTAACTCTGAAGGTAACAGAACTACACCTTCCGTAGTAGGTTTTGCAAAGAACGGAGAAAGATTAGTTGGTGAAACTGCTAAGAGACAGGCAGTTACAAACCCTGACAGAACAATCAGCTCAATTAAGAGACATATGGGTGAAGATTTCAATGTGGAAATCGATGGAAAGAAATACACTCCACAGGATATTTCCGCTATGATTTTAGCAAAATTAAAAGCTGATGCAGAAAGCTATCTTGGTGAAAAAGTAACAGAAGCTGTTATCACAGTTCCTGCATACTTCTCAGACGCTCAGAAACAGGCAACTAAAGATGCAGGTAAGATTGCAGGTCTTGAAGTAAAGAGAATCATCAACGAACCTACAGCAGCATCACTTGCTTATGGTCTTGATAAAGAAGAAGGATCACACAAGATTTTAGTATATGACTTAGGTGGTGGTACATTTGACGTATCCATCCTTGAATTAGGCGACGGTGTATTTGAAGTACTTGCTACAAACGGAGATACAGCTCTTGGTGGAGATGACTTTGACAACGCAATTATGAATTTCTTAGCTGACAGCTTTGCAAAAGAAAACGGTGTTGATTTAAGAGCTGACAAGATGGCTGCACAGAGATTAAAGGAAGCTGCTGAAAAAGCAAAGAAAGAATTATCCAGTGCACAGACAACAAACATCAACTTACCATTTATCACAGTTACAGAAGCAGGTCCGCTTCACTTAAATATGGACTTAACAAGAGCTAAATTCGATCAGTTAACAGCTGATTTAGTAGAAAAATCAATTGCTCCTGTAAGAAAAGCTATGGCTGATGCCGGTGTTTCAAATGCTGACATTGAAAAAGTTATCCTTGTTGGCGGTTCAACAAGAATACCTGCAGTTCAGGAAGCTGTTAAGAGAGTTACAGGAAAAGAGCCATTCAAAGGAATTAACCCTGACGAATGTGTATCCGTAGGTGCTGCAATTCAGGCAGGTGTATTAACAGGTGAAGTTAATGACGTATTACTTTTAGACGTAACACCACTTTCACTTTCAATTGAAACATTAGGTGGAGTTGCTACTAAATTAATCGAAAGAAATACAACAATTCCTACAAAGAAGAGCCAGATTTTCTCAACTGCAGCTGACAACCAGACAGCAGTAGACATTCACGTAATGCAGGGTGAAAGAGAAATGGCAGCAGGAAACATTACATTAGGAAGATTCCAGCTTACAGGTATTCCTGCAGCTCCACGTGGAGTTCCTCAGATTGAAGTTACATTCGATATCGATGCTAACGGTATTGTAAATGTAAGTGCAAAAGACCTTGGAACAGGTAAAGAACAGAAAATTACTATTACTTCTTCCACAAACCTTTCTGAAGATGAAATCAACCAGAAAGTAAAAGAAGCAGAACAGTATGCTGAAGAAGATAAGAAGAGAAAAGAAGAAGTAGAAACAAGAAATAAAGCAGAAAATATGGTATTCGAAACAGAAAAAGCTCTTAAAGAGTTAGAAGGTAAGATTTCTGATGAAGAAAAGAACACTGTTGAAACTGCTAAAGAAGATTTGAAACACGCTTTAGAAGCTAATAATCCTGAAGAAATTAAAGCAAAATACGAAGCTTTAACAGAAAAATTCGGAGCAATCTCTTCTAAATTATACGAACAGGCACAGCAGGCACAGCAGGCAGCAGGTGGTGCAGGCTTTGACCCTAATATGGGTGGTGCAGGTTTTAATGCTAATGCAGGTGCTTCAGAAGGTCCTGCAGGAGATAATGTTGTTGATGCAGACTACGAAGTAGTTGACGACGACAAATAAAAAGGTGTAAAATAAAGACTGTATTTTGCTCACGGTGGAAAATCTTTCCACCGCGGGCAATTTTAACTTAAATTTCGAAATTTCAGGAAGGTGAAAAGAATGGCAGAAAAAAGAGATTATTATGAAGTCCTTGGACTACAGAAGGGCGCAAGTGAAGCTGAAATCAAAAAAGCCTTCCGAAAGATGGCTATGAAATACCATCCGGATAAGAATCCGGGAGATAAAGAGGCGGAAGAAAAGTTTAAGGAAGTTAATGAAGCTTATAGTATTCTGTCTGATCCTGACAAAAAGAACAGATATGACCGATTCGGCCATGCCGGTGTAGATCCGAATGCCGGATTTGGTGGCGGTGGCGGCTTCGGCGGTGCCGGCGGTTTTGAAGATATCTTCGATATGTTTGGTGACATGTTCGGAGGAGGTTTTGGTGGCGGTGGCCGTAGAAAAAACGGTCCGATGAAGGGCAGAGATCTGCAGAAAGCCATCACGATTGACTTTGAAGAAGCTGCTTTCGGAACAAAGAAAGAGATCAGTATTACTAAGTACGTAAAATGTTCAACATGTAACGGTGAAGGTGCAGCACCGGGAACAAGTAAGAAGACCTGCCCTAAATGTAATGGTACAGGTCAGGTGCATACCGTTCAGAGAACTCCTTTCGGACAGTTCCAAAGCACAGGTCCATGTCCGGAATGTGGAGGCAAAGGAACTGTTATTGACACTCCATGCAGTGATTGTGGAGGAACCGGTAAAGTTAGAAAAACCATTAAAATTAATGTGGAAATTCCTGCCGGTGTGGATAATGAAAGTGTTATTCCTATCAGAGGTCAGGGAGAACCGGGAGAAAACGGAGGACCAAATGGTGATTTATATGTTGTTATCACCGTTAAACCACATCGTTTATTTAAGCGTGAAAGAGATAATTTATTCCTTGATATTCCTGTTACCTTTGAGCAGGCAGCGCTTGGAGATGATATTACAGTACCTACATTAGATGGTAAAGTATCCTATAAAATTCCTGCAGGAACACAGCCTAACACCGTTTTCAGACTAAAAGGAAAAGGTGTTAAGAACGTAAGAAGCGGTCGTATGGGTGACCTTTATGTGAAGGTAATTCTGGAAGTTCCTACAAAACTGGATAAGAAACAGAGAAAAGCTGTTGAGGAAATGGGTAAAGTCCTTGATGGAAAGTGTTATCAGAAGAAAAATGGTTTCGCAGAAAAAGTAAAAGATTTATTTAAATAGAAAATTGCCGTTTGCAGAATCGTAAGATTACGAGTTATGCATAACGGCAGTTTTTTTAGCTTTCTAAACTTTCTTTAGAAACATCAGTTTTGTTGTTTTTTAATAGTTTTAAATAGATAAGTCCCGCAATGGTTACGGTAAAAGGTACAGTTAGCAGGAGTGCGATACTTCCGGAAAGAGCCTGCAGCATTTCAACAATAATAACTTCTTTGTTTAGCAGTTCCATAATGGAAGTCGAATAGGTAAACAGAAGAAGTACACTGCACATAGAACTTCCTATATAGGCAAGAACAAGTGTATTAGCCATTGTGCCCATTATATCTCTACCGATGGACATACCGCTTTTAAAAAGCCTTTTGAAGGAGATATCAGGTACATGTAAAGTTATCTCATATAGAGATGAGGATATATCCATGGCAACGTCCATTATCGCTCCCAGTGCTCCGATGATGATGCCGGCAAAGACAATTCCTACAAGGTCAATTGGTTTATCGGGATTAAGGGTAATCAGATAGAAAGAATGTTCGTCGATCAAACCGCTTAAATGTAAGAAGGTATTCATTATAAAAGGAATTGCGGCAGCAATCAATGTACCTACACAGCAGCTTAATATGGTTACAAGACTCTTTCGACTGGCACCTTCAATAATCAGAAGCGTCATTGCAATAGTGAATACACAGGTTACGGCAACTCCCGCATAGATGTTTTTTCCGCTGAGAACCCATGGCAGCAAAACGTAAAATACAAAGACTGTAGTGAAAGCAAGGGAAATCAGAGTATTGATTCCCTTAACACGACCGATAATAATTACAAGGAGTGCAAAGATAAGACTCAGAATCATAATTTTATCGAATCGGTAATAGTCAATGAAATTCCAGCCACTGTCAGGGAGCTTAGCATTTGGGGCGCTTTGGGCGGTGGTATTTTTGCTGATGAGAATAAGATCTCCTTTTTCTGCACGTTTGATTTTATCACTGCCGCCATACATGGAATTAATATTCTGAATGACAGTTACCTCTTTGCCTTTTAAGTCGCCATTCAATATTTTACATTTGAATTTAATTGTGTCTTCAGTATAGGAGGTACTGATACCGAGAGTACTTTCAGAACTCTTTGATTCTACAATTTCTGTTATTTTTGCTTTACAATTTTTTATTCCATTATCATTAAATATGGAAACGTCTTTTGTTGCGTATTTTCCTCCGAAAAAAATAAAGTTAAAGGATAAAAATACTACAATCACCCAGACTAAAATGTCTGGCATATTTTTCTT
>RCNI01000698.1_pt1 | contig 20064 bp, 12 predicted proteins | sample 2041151 | NCBI WGS metagenome assembly RCNI01 (sample SAMN09708214, study PRJNA481090) | feces metagenome | isolation source: feces | place: Antarctica: Albino Rookery | reverse complement strand
TCTTCTGACATGGCAAAGCACTGGGTAATATACTATCACTCAGTGCTTTAAATTTATCTTATAAAAAGTGTTGCGGAATTAAGGTATATCTTGGACACCACGGGCCTTTAAATCAGTTAGAACGCCTATCCAAAAAGAAGAACTTTCGGATTTACCAACCCACATACCAAGGACTTCCTTTTACCATTTTGCTTCAAACCAACACAACGATAGACTATCTTATTAATAATCTTTTCGTTGTCACGAACTTTGAAAACGATACCGTCCATCCATATAATCAGATAGATAGGGTTCGAGAGGACGATTCTGCCATTCTAAGGCTGCCTGGTTCACTTTATTGGCAATATAGATTTCACGCATTTTCTCTTTAATATCGGATACGCTCATACCCTTGGCGTATAGGGCGATAACAAGTCTTTCGATTGAAAGGCCACGACTTTCGTGTTTGGGTACTGTAACAGGTTCAAATTCGCCTTTACGGTCACGAGGTACGGAAATGATCGACTGTCCATGTTCTGTTTGGATCTTCTTAGGATAGGTCCCATTGCGTGAATAACATAATGGATTTTGTCAGGTACAATCTCTATCTCGGATGTGCCAGTCACTTCGATATAGCGGTCTGTCGCCTCTTGGGCATACAACGAACATGTTGTTAAAGCCAATAATAATAATGCTCTTATTTCATAACACTTAAAATTTATGGAAAATTTATTAAATTCGACTGTAATGCAAGAAGTATAGCGACTTCTATCCTTATAGACTTTCTTGTATGATATTTGTTTAGTAATAAGTAGAAGTATAGTTATCTTTCCAAACTGTACATATTGGTGTTCTTTTTTGCCTAGAGAGAGAAGTATAAGGCAAGTCATGATTACTCCGAACACTACAAGATAAACCCTCATCTCTGTCCATTCGTATTCGTTGGATTCGGTAAATACGAGACTCTATTGAATCTCGTATTCTCATTTACATAAAATATTTTATAATGCCGAAAATGAATATAATATATTATTTCTTGTTGACCTCCTTTTTAACAATAGACATCAATTCATAAGCTTTTTCAGGATATTTTTCTACCAGGTTCTGTGTTTCAGCTATATCCTTTTTCAGATAATATAGCTGACCTAACGTATTACCATTAGATTTTTTATTCTTTCTTGGCATAATATATTTCCATTCTCCTGTAGTTACAGCAAGTTGTCCTGATGATTCAATAACATAATCACGTCCTTTCTTATCTTTGCCCAACAAAGATTTTATCTGATTCCAACTGTCTTCTGCTGCTCCCGATGGCACTTCCCCACCAACAAGAGAAGCCATTGAAGCAAACAAATCTATATGAGAAACCAAAGCTTCTGAAACTCCCGATTTTACTTTTTTAGGCCAACTAATAATAAAAGGCACTCTAGTTCCAGCTTCATAGATACTATATTTTGTACCTCTAAATTGTCCCCAAGGCCTGTGCTCTCCTAACAGTTCTTTTGCCTGGTCTTTATATCCATCATCTACAACAGGACCATTGTCACTGGTTAGTATAATTAGAGTATTATCCAATATACCTTTACGTTTCAAAGCCTCAACTATCTGACCTACAGTCCAGTCAAATTGTAATATAGCATCACCTCTATATCCCATACCACTTTTCCCTCTGAAACGAGCATGCGGATATCTTGGTACATGAACATCATTAGTTCCAACATAAAGGAAGAATGGTTTATCAGATTCTCTTTCTATAAACTCTATGGCTTTGTTAGTTAATGTGTCTGCTATATTTTCATCCTTCCACAAAGCTTTTCCACCACCTTTCATATATCCTATCCGTGATATTCCATTAACGATAGCTTGATTGTGTCCATAAGAAGGATGGAGTTTTGTAAGCAATTCCGGATGATCCTTTCCTAGAGGCTCATTTGGGAAAGGAGTTTTATAACTTACAGATATAGGATGTGCTGCATCGTAATTGGCAACTCTTTGATTATCAATCCATACGCAAGGAACACGGTCACCTGTTGCAGCCATAAGATAAGAATAGTCAAAGCCAATGTCTTGAGGTCCAGGAGTTATCACTCCATTCCAATCTTGTGTTCCGGTCTTATCTCCAAGTCCAAGATGCCATTTTCCAATTGCTCCAGTTCTATATCCTGCACCTCTGAACATATCAGCTATAGTAGTTTGTTCAGGTCGTATTATCATACCTGCATCTCCCGGTGCTATACCTGTATCATTTCGTCGCCAACTATAGCAACCTGTAAACAGAGAGTATCTAGAAGGAGTACTTGTAGATGCTACTGAATGAGCATCTGTAAAAAGCAGACCTTTATCTGCCAGATTATCAACGTTTGGAGTCTTTATCGTCTTTTCACCATAGCAACTCAAATCACCATATCCCAAGTCGTCAGCAACGATAAATATAACATTAGGATGATTCTGAGCTAACATTGGTGTTGCAGCCAAAGATGAAATAAACGCTACTGAATAAAATTTTAAATCTTTCATTACTTTTATGTTTTTCAAAATCATTTATGATAAAATAGGTTTATAAGTCTTATTTCTTTTTTCCCTTTTGTTTCTTCAAATCAAAAGCCGTTTTAATTTCATTATGCATCAATCTTTTATGATATCCATTTGTTATATCACTCCATCCATTTTCAATCCACAAAGGTTCAGTGCAAACAGTTTCTTCCCATTTTTTTAAATCTGAAGACAATTCATTATATACTTCAGGCTTATCTTTGATTATATTTTTCATTTCATCAATCTCGGCAGAGACATTATATAGGACCGAATCAATTCCACGAGTAATGATCAATTTATAATCACCCTTACGTACAGCTCTCGAATCCATTTTACGCCAATATAATGTCTCATGAGGATTTCCTGTTTTATTTCCTGATAAATAAGGCAGCAATGAAACTCCATCAAGTTCATTCTTAGTGTGTGTGATGCCGGCAGCATCTTTTGCAGTAGCAAAAATATCCAACGAAGAAGAGAGGCCTGAAAATTTCTTTCCAGATTTTAATTTACCGTTCCATACAACAAAGAAAGGAACTCTATGACCGCCTTCAAACTTATTTCCCTTGAACCCTTTCAATGGATAATTGGAGGCATCATTTATAGTTGCTCCACCATTATCGCTTAGGAAAAAGATTAAAGTATTATCAAACTTTCCGGAATCTTTCAGTCCCTGTATTACAGTCCCTATTCCCCTATCCAAAGCCCAAGTCATAGCAGCTAGTTTCTGACGAGGATGTCCTTTAAATCTATTTAAGTCTTCTTTTGTGGCCTGCATAGGAGTATGTACAGCATTATATGCAAGATACATCATAAAAGGTTTGTCACTTTCCTTGATATATTCTACTGCCTTTTCGCTAAATGCATCTGTAAGGTAGCCGTCAAACTTGACTTGCTTGTCATTCTGCAAAAGATTCCGTTCATCTCCCGGGCGGTCACTCTTCTGTTCATTGTAGAAATAATCACGTCCTCCTGCTTTCATACCGTAAAAGAAATCGAATCCGCGATTATTGGGATGGAATTTATCCTGACTTCCCAAATGCCATTTACCTATAGCAGCTGTTCTGTATCCATTTTCACGAAATACATCGGCAATCGTCTGTTCATTAAGAGAAAGCCCGTTAGTCTCGCTATCAAGATTACACTCATACCCAAAGCGATGTCCGTACCTTCCTGTTATGAGACAAGCGCGGGACGGACTACTGACTGTTGCTGCCACATGTGCATCTGTAAATATAGTCCCTTGGGAAGCTAGTTTGTCTATATTGGGAGTTTGCATTTCATGAGATCCCATAAAACCAAAATCATTATATCCGGCATCATCTACTAATATTACCAAGATATTAGGACGTTCATTCAAAGTGTTTTCTGTTTCACCACAAGATGACAGCAGCGATAGTCCTGCAATACCACCAATTAAAGTTTTAAAGTTTAACATAATATCTATAATAATTAATTTTTATAATAAGGATTTTTCTTGAATTCAAATGGAGCTTTTAATTCTTTTTTCCAAATATCTAGTTCTTTTTTCAAGTCATAAAGAATTTCAGGATAAGTGCCTGCAAGATTGTTTTTCTCTCCCAAATCATTTTTTAGGTTATACAATTCCAAACTACCATCTTCATAGTTTTCTATAAGTTTCCATTCTTTTTTGCGTATTACCGAAACAGGACGTGAACGAAAGAATTTATCTTTTGTTTCAGAATTTCCGCCTTCCAGATATGCCGGGAAATGCCAATACAATGAACGTGTTTTAAGATAGTAGTTTTTTCCCTCTTTAAGCAAAGGTACTAAACTTTGTCCATCCAGTAGCAATGATTTATCTGAAATTCCAGCCAATTCCACAAATGTCGGAAAAAGGTCCATCTGAGAAACAGAGACATCGGAGACCTCTCTTTTTTCAAATTTTCCAAACTGATAAATAATCATCGGGACTCTTATTCCTCCTTCATAAAAAGATCCCTTGCCTGCCCTCAACGGCCATTGTCTGGAGAAGTTATAAACGCCACCATTATCCGAAGTAAATACGACTAAAGTATTTTCAGCCTGTTCGCTTTGCTTGATTTCATTAAGGATCTTACCTACATTTCTATCCATCACTTCCACAAGAGCTGCATATACAGGATTATTATGCGCCTTGTTTCCTCTTTTCATTTTATACTTTTCTACCAACTCTTTAGGAGCCTGTAAAGGTGCATGTACAGCATATGTCGCATAATACAGGAAATAAGGCTTATCCTTCTTTGCTTGTCTTATTAGTTTTACGGCTTCATCTCCCAAGCGGTCGGTAAGAAATTTTCCCTCTTCTCCATCTTGCAGATTAGGATTTTTATATGGAGGAAAATAAGATCTTGGATGTCCGGAGTGGTTACCACCTATATTCTTGTCAATGCCATATTCAAGTGGATTGCTTGTTACATGCCATTTCCCTACATGAAATGTTTGATAGCCTGCTTGTTGTAGTACTTTAGGTAATATCTGGAAATTATCTGGCAAAGATTCTTTATTGGGAATACTTATAAGTTTTCTCAATTCTTTTTTCCCACGATCTGCCGGGCTTACAGTATATATTCCATGTCGAGGAGTGTTCTGTCCAGTAAGCATGCAAGCTCTGCTTGGTGCACTATTGGCAGCTCCTGCATAAGCTTGGGAAAACCATATACCCGATGATTTAAGTTTATCTATATTAGGGGTTTCATAATAATTGCTGCCATTACAACTCAAGTCTGCCCATCCCAAGTCATCAATATTTATCAATACTATATTGGGAGCATCTACAGCCATCAATGCTGAACTATAAGATACAGGAAACAACAATCCCGATAGAATTCTACGTACATTCATCATCTTTTTTTTATTTTATTCTGAATTTTCAAAGTTACACCATTATCCTTACATGCGCGTTGCAAATTAAATAAAGGCTTATTATCCTTATCCCAATAAGGGCTTGGTACATGCGATTCAATCATGAATCCTTTTATTTTTTCAACTATCTTTGGATATTGCCCTGCTAGATTTTTAGTTTCACTTTCATCTATTTCAATATTGTAAAGTTCTATATCAAGTCCCTTACGCATATCAAGCACAACTCCTTTCCAATTTTTATACTTCACAGCACAACGAGGTTTGCTTTCATATATTTCCCAATAAAGATATTCATGAGTTTTTTGTGTTTTATATTTCCCAAGAAGTGTAGGTAACATTGAAATTCCATCTGTTTCACCTTTTATAGGTTCACCTGTCAGTTCAGAAAGAGTAGGAAGTATGTCCCAAAATGCAGACAAATGATTAGATATTGTTCCTGCAGGAACCTTACCAGGCCAATAAGCGAAACTAGGAGAACGAACTCCACCCTCATACATACTTCTTTTCTTGTCTCTCAGTTCACCAGAAGTCTTGAAAAAATCCAAAGAACCGAATTGTCCATGTGCACCATTGTCACTGTTAAATATAATGAGGGTCTTTTCTTCCAATCCCAATTCTCTCAGCAGTCTTACCAAATTGCCTACATCACCATCCATACGTGAAGTCATGGCGGCATGTATCTTCATATTTTCAGGCCAATCCTTATCTTTATACTGTGCTAAATCCGGAACTTGATATTTTACGTGAGGTATTGTGTAAGCCAAATAAAGAAAAAAAGGCTTGTTCTTGTTCTCATTTATAAATTTAAAGGCTTCCTTTGTAAATAGGTCATGACTATAGTCAGTTTGTTTACCTTCTTTGTTGAGCTTCACTTTTTCTCCATTTCTCCAAAGATATGAAGGATAATACTCATGGGCTAAAACCTGATCGGTATAACCAAAGAAATGATTAAATCCCTGCTTGTTTGGATTTCCAGAATTACTATAAGCGCCAAGTCCCCATTTACCTATACAAGCAGTTGTATATCCGGCACGTTGCATCAACTTGCCTATAGTCTCGCTATTTTCAGGCAAAGGGAACTGTCCGTCAGGAAAGCCGGGACTATTCGCTCTAATCAAAGCATGACCAGGATGTCTGCCTGTCATAAGTCCACAACGTGAAGCTGCGCTTACAGCATTTGCACAGTAATGGTTTCTGAAAATCATCCCCTTTGATGATAATTCATCCAGTTCAGGAGTTTGAATTTTTTTCTGACCATTATAACCCAATTCTCCATATCCTAAATCATCACACAATATGTATATTACATTAGGGCGTGACACTGCTTTTGAGTTCTTTGCCAATGTTATAGCGCTATTAGCCAACAGCAAGGTACTCAAAGTATAAAATTGAAAACTTCTCATTGTATTTGTTTTTAACATAATTACGACAAAACTTATAAACTATACTCTAATTCATGTTAAATAATAAATAAAATCTTACTTGCTAATAATTATAGAATAATGATATCAGCAAATGTATTTCCAGATATGTCAAACGCTATTTGCAATTTCCATAAACTGTCTGACGCTTACCATCCCAAGATACAGCTTTGATACAAGCGGCACCATCAGGGTATCTTACAAAGGTACTAGAGTTGTTTGTACATCCTGTTCCGGCTATACACGCTTCTATCATTTTACCTTCAGCATCATAAGTTTCGTATGCTACAGCATTTTTCCATATGTTATGTGATATTGTTTTTGATTTGTCACCATCGGCGATACCTGTATTAAGAGTTCCTGTCAGAGGTAATTTCTGACGAAAAATATCTACAGTATTACCTGAAATATAATTTATGACTTCTGTAGGAGGATTAGGCTTGCTCTTTCCATAATTGACTAAATCATCAACCATCTTTTGGGTTATCGTTATCTGTTTGGCTGAACCATAATCACCGACTTTCATATTTATTTCACGTAGCAATCCCATCTTTTTAAAGAAATCTGTAAGATTCATGTCAGATGCATCCATCGATCTTTTCATAAAGTCTATATATCTTTGACCATGATTGTTAAATTGGGTATTTTCATCATTTTGTATGGCTGCCCATATAACATCACTCCAAAAGTCCGGTTTATACCATTCTGTTCCATTAGTAAACGTAAAGAACAAAGACAATTGCCATAACGGAGCTAAAGATACAAACGGATCTGCATTATAATATTCACTATTATTATCCGTTTTCAATTCACATTCATGTGTAAGATATGGCTTATGCTTGACAACTGCATCGTTAATATAAGCATTAAATCTATCTCCCATTATAGCATCCGAATATCCTTGACGTTTATATGTAGTATGTTCTAATCGGCATTGTTTATTATTCATTAAGTACATACATTGCTGCGAATAAATATTATTGGTTACTTCCGCCCATCCCGAACCTTTCATTTGTTGAACCTGATTTCCATGACCAAACTCATGTCCAAATAGCCATATATTTTTCTTAAAAGCATCAGTGTTAAGCATACTTTCTTCACAATTAGGAAAATTTGCACAAGTTCCATTCCAATTTGGAGCACCACTCCATGAGCGAACTCCAAGTATACGATTACGTGGTACCGCATTGTGCTTTTTCAGTCCCATAACTTTATATTCAATGGTCATAAGATCATCAAAATTCTTTATTATTCTTGTTATCTCATTAGGACAATATGTATTGAAAGCATGTACAGTGTTTATTATCTGTACCAAATCCCCACAAACATCCATCATGGCATTAGTTATTTTTTGCTTTTCAACAGTAGCTACAGCTCTTTGTAATATTTCCTTCCAATATTCGTCATTATGTTTGGCTCTCTCGTCCCAAAAACCTAATTCTATGCCATAACAGAAGTGAATATTAACAGTCTTTGGAGTGTACATATCCTGATCTGTCCAGTATTGTACATATCCTGTTCCATCTGTTGATACCTCCATAATATTCAGGCCCGGTTTCAATGAAATAGTTTGATGACCTCCATCTTGCCTCCAATCCTTAATATAAAGTTTAAGTTCATCACTACCCAATTCATCACCTACAAATACAATATATTTCTTATCTTTCTTAAAAAATATCCCTGTAGGATTATCGCATATACTACGCTTTCCTATAGTGAGTTCATTACCAACTATTTGAGGGTCTTTGCACGATTTATATTTACGTGAACGGAATTCTGTAGAATAAGAATTGTTAAACAATTCTTTCGCTATAGCTTTAACCACAGGATGAGTTATTTTTTCTATATCGTCCATCGTAGCAATACTTTTCAACTTTGAAAAGACATTATCTTCAAAATATTGCTTATCTTTTTGAAGGTCAAAACTATATCCTTCGGCAATTTCATAACATTCAAATTCAGCAAGTGAAACATTATGTGGACTTACATCACTTCTTTCCATTTCCAATTTTATTTTTGATGCTTCTATCAAGTTTATGTCAACACGTATGACAGGAGGCATTCCCTCCACATTAAACTGTCCACATTCTTTCCATTCTGTATCTCCTTCCTTTTGATAAGAAATATGCCCCTTCGTTAATTTGTTTTGTGGCTTTGATGTTGGATTTTGATGTAGTAATATATAATCAACTCTATTATTAGATTGTGATAAAGTGTATTCGAATACTATAGATTTCATATTTTTATTTGTTGAAGAAGAATAAATTGTAGTCAAATCTCCATCTATGGTATTCTCAGGCTTTTGTTGTGCGTATTGGTTGCCTTGAACTTTTACTACACTTTTCACTTTAACTTTTATATCCTTAGGAATAACATCGTCTATATCAGCTCCTTCCTGCTCAATAGGAATCTTTATTCCTAATGTTGATGTTTTATCTTTAGGAGAGATGACAATAGTATCATACCTTACTGAAAAGTCTGTATTAGTTGATACTTTATAATTGTATGAAGTCTTTACCATCTTTCCTTTGGTATGATTCATATTCAATATTAGCCAATCAGAAGAATTTTTCTGATTCAATTCTACATTAGATGTTATTTCCAGATTAAAGAATTGTTCTTCTTTTGTTAAATATTTAGATTTTATATTTGTCAATATTATAGGCTCAGTTCCAAGTTGTACTATATGAATAGTGTCATTTTCAATACCAGTAGCCTTTATTATAAAATCAGCCTTACGCGTACCTATTCCATCGTTTTTACTGACATTAATATCCAATAAGTATATACCAGAAGCTGTTATTCCCAAAGATGTTTTACACCATGAATAACCTTTAGTCTCTTTGGGCAATACTAGCAAATCATTTAAATTGCTTAAAATTCTTATTTTTTCATCACCTCCACTGTTAGGTACATTCAAAGTTTTACTTTCCATCTTGATCTCAACAAATGGACTTTCTGCGATTTCATTTTCATCATTACATGAATAAATACCTAAAAGCATTACTATTGCTGATAAATAGAAAATATATTTCATATGATTTTATGGCTTTAATACACTAACTCCCTTTGCTATAACAAAAAATACTATAAAGGAATTTGTATGTTAGAGCATCAGGTTTAATGAACCGGAAGTACTCACGGTTCTGTGAGAGGTAGAAACAGGATTATTTCCCGTTTCTACCTCTCGATTACACTATAGTATTAATAATATCCAGGATTCTGTATCAGATGAGGAACTTTATTTGTTTCTTCCATAGGAATTGGCATAAGATACTGAGCCTGTTTGAATGTACGGATATTAGTAAGTTCTGTAGGAACAAAGAATGTTTCATCAGTATTACCTTCTATATTCATTCCCCAAACCTTTTCACCTAGTATCTCAGCATTCTTCCATCTGCGCAAATCCCAGAATCTTTGATTTTCAAGATAGAATTCTATCTGTCTTTCACGACGGTAAATTTCTCTCACCCCTTCTGCCGTCTCTGCTTTCTCGGGATGCTTTGCTTTCTTCCATGCATCATCAATTGTTGGAATACCGGCGCGTAAACGTATTTTGTCTATCAAAGTTTTAGCTTCAGCCAATCTTTCAGTACCTCCCTGCAATACATCTTGTTCTATTAAGATTTCAGCAAGATCCATATACATTTCAGCCATTCTTATCACTGGATATGGATACTGTTTCGGACCGTTCTGGAAAGCCGGATGAACAAATTTCTTGTTCAAGTACCCGGTTCCTGAATAATTGCCGGTTTGTCCATCCATAAATCCGTTAGGGTCATTTTTCCTGAATTTAACAACTATTGCCTTCTTATCATTTTTATTATTGGTAACCTTTCCATTGTATTTTGCTATTTCATAATTTCCGTTATGAAATGCTATCCATGCAAAGAAACGAGGCTCTCTTTCAAGATGGAGCTTTAAAGTACGGCCGTTTGATGAGGTGAAATAATTATTGCCATCGTAATTCTTTGGCATATTCACTATATTATATCGTCCTTCATAATCGAACTGAGAATCTTCGTCTATAGGAAGACCATTTTTTGTGTAAAACATTTCAACAGTCTGCAATGTAGGAGCAATAATGTTCCAAGAACTTTTATATCCGTTAGATGCACGTTGTATTGGTGTGGATTGATTCTGTAGAGCATACATACCTTCTTTACGTGTATCAACCATTATAACTTCAGGATTTGTACCTCCTACATTATCCATAAATGTATATCTAACAGAACGCTGAGCTTTATTTACAGGGCCTGGCTTTTGTGCTGATGGTTCGCCTGAATCATTGAATCCTGAAGCATCGTAAAGGCGGAATCCCTGTCCTTCGAGGTAAGTGATAGCATCTCTTATCACCTTTTCGGCTTTTTTGAATTTCTTTATATCAACTTCCTGAGACACCAGATTACGTCCGTCTAAAGGACTCTTAAATTCTGCATAAAACTCTGAGTTCCCGTTAAATAAGGGAGAGGCTGCATAAAGATAAATTTTTGCACGTAGAGCTTGTGCCACTGCTTTTGTAAACCGTCCATAATCATCTCCATCATGACGTTCTGCAAGACCTATTTCTTCTGCTTCTGTTATCTTGTTATCTATAAAAGCAACAACTTCATCCACACTCGAACGTTCTGGCAATTTGTCTATAGGAGTATGTGGGTCTAAATTCTTATCCATTATCACAGAAGGACCAAAAGCTCTGAAAGACAACCAATGATAATATGCTATAAGTAAAGTGGCTTCAGCTTTATAGTATTGTAAATCGGTAGGTTCTATATCAGGAGTCTGATCTACTACTCCCAGGAACTGATAACACTGATGAATTCCATCCCATATATTATTATAATATTCCTTCACCAACGATGGTGAACTTGGAGAATAATACCCTCGTGGAAAAGTAACCCATTCACTCTTTTCCACTACATTCATTATCTCGGCAGCTGAAAATTTATCTATTGATTCAGAAGTTCTTGGGTCGTACATCTTAGAGTAACAAGAATATAAATATCCTTTGGCTGCTGCTGCGTTTTGATAGGTATTTTCAGGCAATGGCCTTTCGTCGGGGACAATGTCAAGGTAATCACAGCCTGAAAGCATCAGACTGGCAACAAATAAATAAGGTATAAATCGTTTCATAATAATTATCATTTAAAAGTGAATTGAATGCCAACATTAAAGACTCTTTGGGTTGGATATTTCATACCATTTCCACCTCCCATTTCCGGGTCCCAATATTTGAAAGGAGAAAAAGTAAGGAGGTTGGAACCGCTTAAATATGCACGAAACATCTTGAATGTATACCCTACTTCAGCATTCTTGAGCTTGAGGAAAGAGCCATTACGTAACCAAAATGAAGAACCTGCATAATTGTTGTTGTTTGTATCACGAGTCAAACGGGGATATCCTGCATTTGGATTAGGGTTGCTCTCACTCCAATAATTGTCTGCTATAAACTTCATGACACCTCTTGTCGCATTTTTACCGAACGGATGAAAATTGTTCATCAATATAGATGTACGGGCGACTCCTTGGAAGAAGAAAGAAAAATCCCAATTTTTATATTTCATTGAAGGACCGAACCCATAGATCATCTCTGGAACATCAGGATGTCCCATATATACACGGTCATTGGAATCAATTATATTGTCATAATTACCATTGGCATCAGGTTGGTTGACATATTTTATATCACCAGCCATAGGTATATATCCTAAAGTCTGTTCAGGATGAGAATCTACATCAGCCTGATCTTTAAACAATCCGTCTGCTACATAAATCAGATGGTCTCCAAGAGAATGTCCTACACTGGAAAGGTTAGGATATAATTGGAAAGGAGGTTCATCGCGTTCCAATATAGTATTGTGAGCATAAGTGAATGTACCTTTGAACGATAAAAAGAAATCTTTAGTTATCTGTTTACTATAATCAACAGATACATCAAATCCTTCGTTCTTCATCTTTCCTATATTATCGTATATCTTTGTAGGACCAGTTCCTATAAATGTAGGTAGAGTATTTTTCTTCTGCATGAATATCTTGTCACGTATTTCCCTGAAATAGTCCATATTAATATTTAAAGCCCCCAGCAACTGCATATCAAAACCAGCATTCAGTTTTTTACCTACTTCCCAAGTTAAATTAGGATTATAATAACGGTTCCACATAGGTCCCGAATAATTTATATTCTGGTTTACGCCTGTGGTATATTTCCAATTATCACTATGCAGCACTATATCTTCAAGGTAAGCATAACGTTCGTTTATGCCATCATTACCAACTAGACCATACGAAGCACGCAATTTAAGATGTGATATGGTTCTTGAAATAGGTTCCCAGAATTTTTCTTGAGAGATGTTATAACCTACAGCTACAGAAGGAAAGAAACCAAAACGATTACCTTTAGCAAAATTTTCCGAGCCATTGTATCCGAAGTTCACTTCAGCCAGATAGCGATTGTTAAAAGCATAAGAAAAACGTCCTGCTATACCTTGTTTGCGACGTGGAAGCGAAGAAAGCAGATTACCGGGAGCATTCTGATTATACTGATCCTGATTATAAAGCAACATAGCATTTACATCATGATTCCCGAACTTACGTTTATAATCCAAATATGCTTGAAAGAATATGCGACGATCTCCTGTAGACGCGCCCTCTGTATTTAAAGCCGTATTTTGTTCATTACCGACACGACTCAATGTATATTCTCCGGTTTCTGTATTATAACCACTTATTTCAAACTGGTTGTATCCGGAATTTCTCTTTACAGTAGTACTTGACCAATTCTTGAAAGAAGCAAGAACATGAAACTTCAATCCTTTTGTAATCATATCCAGATCTTGCTCTATGCGAAGGTTTGCATTGACAGTGCTTGAAAATTTTGATTGATAACTCTTCACATATTCTGCTACTGGGTTGCGATAACCATTGTTGTAAATACCACCTGCCATACCACCCCATAGTGGATAGAGCTCTTTATCGTTGCGAGCCGGAAAAACTATAGGGAAATCAACAGGGGAAGCCTCTCTTGACAGCGAAAACAATTCATCTGGTGTGGCATTAGGTCCTCCCCAATCACGAAGACTGACATTCAGCCCCAACGAAATCTTTGTAGATTGGGTAGCCTTGATGTCAAGATTGTTTACAAAATCATAACGTGTAACATTTATATTGTTGTTGTAAGAAAAATAATTCTTACTCAAAGACCTCAGATTACCTGTATCATGTTTAATTGAGGCACTCATGAAATATTTCACCACTTTCTTTCCACCGCGAATATTGAAATTAAAGCGTTGCGAAAAAGCTGTTTTTTTGAACATTTCATCATACCAATTAACATTAGGATAAACATACTTATTAAGCTGCTGTTCTGTTCCACGAATCTTATCTTCGCTATAAAGACCTGTGTTAATGCCACGTGTAACAAGAGCTTCGTTATACAACTTCATATAATCCACACCTCCTACCATTTCCGGAACATCTGTCATCTGTGATACAGAACCTTCAAGTCGGAAATTTATAACAGGCTTAAGCAAATCATCACCAGACTTAGTAGTCACAATCATTACGCCATTTGCTCCACGTGTACCATACATGGCTGTTGCTGTGGCATCCTTTAAAATTGAGAAACTCTCAATGACTTCTGGATCAAGAGCATTAAGGTCTGAAGCACTTATTTCTACTCCGTCAAGAACTATCAAAGCACCTGTAGCACCACTGAAAGTCGATTTTCCACGAATCCAGAAGTCAGCGCCATCAGCTCCTGGCTGACCACTTCGCTGAACTGCTACTACACCTGCCATACGGCCTGCAAAACTGGTACTCAAACTGGAAGAAGGGACTTTAAGTTCAGCAGGTCTGACCTGTTGTATAGAACCTACCATTGTTTCCTTTTTTTGTCCTGTACCAAAAGCTGTAACAACTACTTCTTCAAGAGTCTCAGTATCTTCTTTTAATGTTACATTTATTATATTATCTTTACCTATTGTTATCTCCTGACTCTTATATCCTATGTATGAAAATATAAGAACATCTCCTTTTGTTGCTTTTATTTGGAATTCACCGGTTATATCTGTTATGACACCTTCTGCTGTACCCTTCAAGACGACATTGGCTCCAATAACACTTTCTCCGTTTTGGTCACGGACAATTCCTTTGATTATCCTTTTTCTTTTCCCAGCTACTGGTTCAGATTCAGATTCGCGTCTTAGCATTATCTGTCTGTCATTTATCTCATAGCTTACTCCTTTACCGGCAAAGACTTCGTCAAGAACTTCATTTATTTCTTTTCCGTTTGCATTGACAGTTACTTTTTGTGACAGATCGAATGTATTTTCATGATACACAAATACAAATTCACTCTCACTTTCTATCTTATTCAATACTTCCTTGACTGTAGAATTTGATACATTGAATGTAAAATATACATCAGAAGCATTAACATTTGTTACAGGAAGCAAAAATAATGGAAGAGCACATAATGTTTTAAAACTATTAACGCCCAAAATTCTTCCTCGTTTTTTATTTTCCATAGATTTGTTATTAATTAAGGGTTTTATTACTTTCCTAAAAAGTTAATTTTTCACTAATCCGGAAGATACGGCAATATCTTTCGGATTTTTTTGACAAAGGTCCTTTTATGTTTTCATGTTATCATATAATTATTGGTTAATACTTTGTATATTTTTTGTTATCATATATTTGCCTTCATTTAAGTTTATGATTATTGGAGTTATATATTTCAAACGTCTCAGCACTTCGTCTATGGAACACTCCAAATCCAGACTTCCATATATCTTCATTGTTCCCACTTCGTCAGTATAGGATATGTCTACATCATAAAATCTTTCCAAACGTTTGAATACCGAAGATAATGGTGTTGCATCCAGTTTCAACAAACCTTGCGTCCATGCCGTATAATCTGAGGCATGGACACGTTTCTTTTCTTTTATTCTATAGTCACTGATCAAAGCCAGTTCGTCAGGTTTCAACGTAAGTTCTCCTTTTTGCCTATCCTTAAGTTTTATCGAACCTCTGACTAATGCTACGTTTGCATTGTTTTCCTGGCTATATGCATAAACATTGAATGATGTGCCAAGAACCTGTATGTCACAAGATGTGGTGCTTACTATAAAAGGGGCTTTTTCATTTTTTACTACATCTATATATATTTCACCATCAACAAATATTTCACGATGGTTTTTCTTGAATCTGTTAGGATATATTACCTTTGTGCCTGCATTTACGTGTAGTGTAGAACCATCTGCCAAGATAAGACATGTATGTTTTCCTCTTGGAACAATTAGCTGATGATATGTTGTGTCTTGTGGCTTATCTATAGTTCTGTTCCCCAGCTGGACTTGCTTATCAGACTTGCTATAGTCTATCGTCACATTGTTTTCGATGTCTGCCATCTGTTTGTCTTCTGTAAAAAGTCTTATTTCTTCTGTTTCTATATTTTTATCCATCGAATTATATATAGTGAGCATATTGGGAGATTCTTTATCATCAAACTGTGTCTGTAATAAAAATATTGCTCCTGTTAATATTGCAGCAGCACCCATTGTCCAGAATGCATATTGCATTTTTTTCAGCAGCATGTTTTTTTGTCTGTTACGATGTATCTCGGATAAGATATTATTCCATCCTCTGTCTTCCTCTTCAATGGTAGGAATTATTTCTTTTAAACGGAAATAGTCGATTATTCGACGAGACATGTTTATATTATCATTTTTTTTCATCTTTAAGCCATATTTTATCTTAATTACGATACTAGTAAGAAATACTACTCATTTTTTCTCGTTTTTTTTAAGATTTAATTTATTCTCTTTATCTATATACGAATGGAACATAGAAAGCTACTCAAAAAATGAACTATTATCAAAAAAAATAAAACTCTTAGCTGTAGGCAAAATTAAATTTTGGCATAGAATATCTGAAAATCAGTTATATATCAATTGTTGTAACTTTGCTACATCCTATAAACTATCTAATTTGATTAGATCGTTTTGTCTATATGCTGCCATATCAGAGATATACTATCCTAGATTTCAGATACAGATAATAAAATAACATTGCTTTTCATGAGAAAGACCAAGTTGATTCAGCCAATGCGCTACTCTTGTTTTAGTTTATTAGTTCACTGGCAAGTCGTAAGAATGAGATTAAAGAAATGGATTTCGCAGTAAGAATCTTACGCAATTTGGACAGACTTCTTGAAAGAAGGTTCATAGACGATTGTATGTTCATATTCATAACATCGGCCACTTCCCTGTGTGAAAGTCCCTTGATATAACGAAGATAAAGTATGTGCTTTTGTTGGGGTGTAAGTGATGAAATGGCATGTATCAATGCTTTTCTCATGTGTATTTCATCATCGCTACGACCGAATATATCATCTGAAAAATCATCAGACAATGTTTCTGCAAAGATTTCGTCATCAAACGAAAAGCGCTCTGACTTGATACTGGCAGATGTTCGCTTGTCATTTATCATATTGCGAAGAGCTTTCAGTAAATAAGCGCGTGGGGATTCTGTATATGAAATATGGGAACTCTTTGCCAACTTTACAAACAGTTCTTGAATACATTCGCGCACCAATTCACTGTCTGAGCAACATTTTATTCCATAATTAAGAAGAAGGGCATAATACCTCCTGTACAATGCTTCTAATGCCTGTAGATTTCCTTCACAAAGGCTTTCCCAGACATCACAATCTTCTTTCTGTAAATATGGATTTGTCATTTTCTTAAAAAATGAATTTTTCGAAAGATGCAAATATACAAATTTTAATGATACAAAATCCCCGCAAACTAATTCAATTTTCGTAGCATAAATGAAATATATGAAGTTATAGGTTTCATTTGTGCTACGAGTACGTGTAACAGACATTTTAAGCATAACTTCCCTTTACTTCATGAAGCCGCTAAGACTTGGCTGATTTTCAATGAACTATTGTGTTAAGTTTTGGATATAGGTAATTTTTTCGAATACAATATATAAAGGTGTACAGAAAGAGGACAGATCGTATAGGTATGCTTTATATTCGTATTGGGAATATCATCAAGAAAGTGCTTCTTGGAGCACGTACAAGTATAAAATTTGTTGGTCTCACTCACGTGCACATCGGAAACTAAAGAATTCTGATTCATAGAACCTTTTGAAAGGTTTGTAGAAGGTAGCAAAATGTTCTATGAGATGCATCTTCGATTAGAGATATTTTGGTTGAAAGATTCAATTCGTATTTCAATATAGGCATTATTCGTGCGGTTATTATGCGCCTCACGTCTATAACCAATAATACCTTTTCAATTGATATGAATTGACTGTATTCATTCCTCCTAAACATAATGGAAGCAATGTTACATCTCGCTCCAATTCAGAAAGAAATGTAGCATTTTGATCTGTGGCGGTGGGTGATAGAGAAGCTTACGACATACTTCAGCGCTGATTGCAAGTTTCATACTATTATCAGTCATGAGACTGAATTAAAGACGTTCAATTCATTTTTCGTCATCATGCATATTGGCAATAGCAGACTTGAATGTTTACAAGCATGTGCATTCATTTGATATATTTCCTGATGAACCATTTAAACTGCAGCCTGTTATGGTTAATTCCCTATATTGGAATCATTCTTCAATCGCAGCCTGCACCGTAGCTAATCACAATTGATAATCAATGAGAAATAGAAATTTAGTAAGTATTTAATAAGCCCAAACAATGAATTGAACTTATGAACAATATTACAGAATTAACTGTAAAAGAGTATGACAACTCTGTTTGTCCGACACTATAGAAAGAATCTTTCAACAAGCACAAAGTTAAACATTATACATCAAACTGAAATACCCTAGTTGTTGACCGTTTTCTTGTTGATGGATAACTTTCTGCTGATGACACGGTTGAATTCTCCCAACTCTTTCAGTTGGATAACCTGTTTGATTAAATTCATATCCTTTATCTTTTCTGCTATATATGTACTGTGATTAATTGGATTTGCAGTACATAAGATACTGAAGAATTAGAATGGGCGAACGGATATGCTCCAGAAATAATAGCATTTTGGGGTTGTTTGGTCTATTTTTTTTCGGTGTTTTATGGATGAAAAGGTATCAAAAAAGGGGTATTTCACTCGTTTTCAGTGTTGACTACACTATCAGAATACTGAACGGGCTTGCTCCGGAATTATTGCTGTCCGGTAAAACTCCAAATGGCACAAAATTCTGGTCCGGACCCTTTTTAACACAGGCTTCGGGCTATTTTATTTCATAGTAAGCCCCCTAATCAAAAAGAGTCGGCTCAGGTGGTGCCTTTTGATTCTCTTTTCCTGTTATTTCTAACCATGCTTTATCAGGATTTTCCATGAACGAGATGAAGTCAATATAATACAAAGAGCCAGTCTCACCATAGTGACTATCTGAGAGAATGCGCAGTGACGTTTAATTTTGCGTGAAAGTACCGTTATGAGCAAATTGGCAATGGGTACCCCCCTCCAGGTTTGTATCTGTATTGCATTGACACTTTCTCCGTAGAAGATATGTAACGGAAAGTTTTGCTTTAGCGCTTAAAAAGTTTTACCAGATAGCAATAATTTGAAGTCAATCTTTTGAGTTTGCATCCATGGATGCTGTTGTATCTCTTTCAGATTACTGTTTATGATATAGCATAAATATCCTATCGCATTAGGGTTGTTTATGATTGTCTGATGTTTTCCTTCTATCTTTAGCGATAAAGTTGTATTTTTGTCAAATGTCACTCCATGCTAATTGATATCTTTGATGTTCTGTTCGATAACTTGCGCAAGAAGTGTGAGTTGGTCAAGGCCTGTACCGTCTAGCTGAATTCCGTTCAGGCAGATGTCGCTGGTGTAATCGATGACAAACAAGAGCAGGAACCGGAATTTTTCAGGGTCGATTTCCAGCAGTTGCAGAGTGTCTTGTATCTCTTTGTTGGTCAGATAGTTCTCATAGCTGATATTTCCAAACAGTTGGTTATGGTTATATCGGTAGATGAACGGGTGGTATGCTGATGTGCCACATACGTATCGTTCTCCTGTATTAGAGTCAAAATCCACGTCCGGGGCATAAATTGTGGCTATCTCTCTCATATATTCCAAGAGAGGATTGATATCAGCATTATCTTCATTTAGTTTTTCCATTCTGTTTTAATAAGTTTACAAAGATAAAAAAACTCCCACGATTCAAAGAATCGCAGGAGTTCCATATTATAGCTTTCAAGTTATCAATTACTTGCTCAAAGCAGTAGCAACGTC
>RCNI01000697.1_pt1 | contig 20069 bp, 20 predicted proteins | sample 2041151 | NCBI WGS metagenome assembly RCNI01 (sample SAMN09708214, study PRJNA481090) | feces metagenome | isolation source: feces | place: Antarctica: Albino Rookery | reverse complement strand
GCCAGGCTCACATAACGGTGAGAGGTGCCGTGGAAGCCGTAGCGACGAACGCCGTACTTCTCATAGAACTCATAGGGCAGAGCATACATGAAGGCCTTGGGAGGCATGGTGGAATGGAAAGCGGTATCGAAAACCATGACGTTGGGCATATCCTTGCCGAACACCTGCTGTGCGGCACGCAGACCCAGCACGCCGGCGGGGTTGTGCAGGGGAGCCAGGGGGCTCAGCTCCTCGTAAGCCTTAATCAGCTCCTCGGTCACCAGCGTACTCTTGCGGAACTTCTCACCGCCGTGGACGCCGCGGTGGCCGATAGCACTGATCTCGCTGACATCGTCAATGACCTTGCCCTCGCCGGTGGTCAGCATCTTCACAACGGCAGAAAATGCCTCGGTGTGAGTGGGGAAGGGGATCTTCTCACTCCACTTGCCGTCAATCAGCTTGTGGGTGATGGAGCTGCCCTCCATGCCGATGCGCTCGCACAGGCCCTTACACATGACATACTCGGTTTCCATGTCGATCAGCTGGTACTTCAGGGAAGAAGAACCGCAGTTAATCACCAGAATCTTCATTCGAATGTTTCCTCCTATTTGTTACTTTTTTGTCAAAATTCCTAAGAATAAACACTTACTTTTAGTATAATATGGAACGCTCAAAAAAGCAACCCCACGCACCGGAGGGCGGTTTCTTTTTTTATCGAAAAGCCCGAAATCCACACCTGTCTCCTCGCTTTTTCGGCAACAGCGCAGCGCCAAAGGCAGGGCTGAGCGCAGAAAACAGGCCCTCTTGGCGCGAGTGGTTCCCGCTTTTTCCCACCACTTCTTTCCCCACCTGCCACACGAAAATTTTTTGAAAAAACAGCGATCAACTTTCTAAAAAACAAAAAAACAGAGAGCGCTGTGCGCTCTCTGTTTTTATTTTGGGGCAATTACCGCTCATTGCGGTCAAAGGCCACCACCACACGGCGGTTCGGCTCACTGCCGATGGAATAGGTGGTCACACCGGGGTGCTCCTGCAGTGTGGCATGGATCACATGACGCTCATAGGCGTTCATGGGCTCCAGCGTGACGCTGCGGCGGTACTTGATGACCTTTCCGGCCACCTTTTCTGCCAGACTTTTCAGACTCTGCTCCCGCTTGGCACGATAGTTCTCCGCATCCACATGGACACGAATCCGCTTCTCGCTGCCGCTGTTGACAGCATAGTTGGTCAGCTGCTGGATGGCGTCCAGCGTCTCGCCGCGGCGTCCGATCAGGGCACCCAGCTTCTGACCCTCCAGGATCACCTTATAGCGGCCACGCTCCGACTCATACACCTTTACCTGCGCTTCGCTCTCCATATGCTTCAGGAGACCTTCCAGGAAGGCAACAATGCGCTGGGCATTCTCATCGGTGCACACCTCTTTCCCTGCGCTGGCAGGGGCAGCCACCGGGGCAGCGGCAGGGGCGGCGGGGCAGGCAGGCTCCTCCACAACGGGCGCTTCGGCCTGCGGGGCAGGCTTCTTTTCGCTCTTGCAGCGGGGCTCCTTCTTCTCACTCTTCTGCTCGGTGCGGGGTTCTGCCACAGGGGCGGGAACCTCCGGCTCGACGGGCGCAGCTACTGTGGGCTCGTCCGTTGCATACGTCAGACGAACACGGGCAGGATTTCCGCCCAGGCCCAGGAAACCGCTCTTGGCACGCTCAAGGATCTCCACAGAGACGTCGTCGCGCTCCAGACCCAGCTGCTGCAGGCCTTTGTAGACGGCTTCCTCTTCGGTCTTGCCCGTTACATCAATATAACTCATTGACAAAACTCCTTATTTTTAGTTGCCGTAATGATCTTCACTGTAAGCGCGGCCACGGGCGTAGGGACGATTGCCCATGCGTCCGTTTTCATTGGTCGAGGCATGATTCTTCTCGCCGGACTTCTTGGCGCCGTTATTATTCTTCTTGGTATTGTGATTCTTCTGGCCGTTTTTCTGCGCCTGCGCCTGCTGCTGTTGCATCAGCGCCTTCTGCTTTTCAAACTTGGCCATGCGCTTCTCGCGCTTTTCCCGCTCCTTGTCGGTCTCCTCGCGGTCCAGGATCTTATTGAAATACTTGTTCAAAGAGAGTTCCTGCAGCAGGGAGAAAGCGGACTGGGCAATCCAGTACACGCCCAGTGCGGCGGGCAGCATATAACCCATCCACACAGTCATCAGGGGCATCATGTACATCATGCCCTTGGTGCTGGCGTTGCCAGGCTGGCCCTTCATGGTGATCATGCTGAACACCAGCTGGATGGCGGCTGCGATCAGAGGCAGCAGCAGCAGACCGATGACAGCCCAACCGCCGGGGAAGCTATGGAGCACATCGCTGGGACGCGTTGCCAGGTCCAGACCCAGGAACGTATAGTTCAGGTCGATCAGACCGTCAAACTTGCCCTCAAACTGTGCCCAGTGCTCATGGATGAACTTGGTCAGATAAATCTCCTGATACACAGAAGCCTGACCACTGGTAGCCGGGGTATAGCCCAGAGAGACAGCCAGCTCACCGATCTTGGCGATGACGTCCTTGGGAATGCTCATGAAGTAATGCAGGGGATAACGGATCACGTTATACAGTGCAATCAGAATGGGGAAGGGGATCAGGCTCCACAGGCAGCCGGACATGGGATTGATACCCTCACGGGCATACAGCTCCGACATCTCCATCTGCTGCTTTTCAGGATTTCTGGCGTAGCGGGTCTGGATCTCCTTGACCTTGTCCTGCATACGGTTCATACGCAGCATGCTCTTCTTGCTCTTGAGCTGGAAGGGCAGCATCACCAGCTTCACCACCAGGGTGAAGAGGATCAGGGCCACGCCGTAGGAGCCGGTAAGGCTGTAAAACAGGCGGGTCAGTGCGGCAAACGGTAAGCAGATGTAATAACCGATGGTAGAGAACATGGGGTTTTTACCTCCGTTTTTTTCTTTGGTGTGGGAGGGAAAACGACGATTAGGGCACCGGGTCGTACCAGCCGCCCTTATGGAAAGGATGACACCGGGAAATGCGCTTTAACGCAAGCCAGCCGCCCTTAACGGCACCATATTTCTCCACCGCTTCCAGCGCATACTGGGAACAGGTGGGAATAAACCGGCACCGGGGCGGCGACAGGGGGGAGATGGTGGTTTGATAAAACCGGATCAGGCGCAAAAAGACCTTTTTCATTCCTGCACCTCATCCTTCCTCTCCGGCTTGATGAGAAGACCGGCCTGCTCCAATGCCTGGAGATACATCCGGTCTATCTTTTCATAACTGCTTCTGACAGAACGACCGCGGGCCACCAAAATGATGTCCCAGCCCGGCTGCAGCACATCTTTATGCAGCCGCCAGATTTCCCGCAGACGACGGCGCACCCGATTGCGCACCACCGCTTTGCCCAGCTTGGTGCTGACGGTAATGCCCAGACGGGTCTTGCCCCGGCGGTTCTTTTGACAATATAGGACAAGGCAGGGCGTAACGACGGATTTCCCCTTGCGGTAGATCCGGCGAAATTCATAATTCTCCTTGACCGTTATTTCTGGATTCATAGCAGCCTCCTTCGAGGATTTTCTCCTCATTGGCACTTCCAAATACATAGACGAATAGGGACGGCAGTTTTCCCTTCCACCGTCCCTTTATTTATCTATGCGCGATGCACTTTCCGTGACCTCAATGGGTCAGGCGAGCGCGGCCCTTGGCGCGGCGGCGGGCCAGCACCTTACGGCCGTTTCTGGTGGCCATTCTCTTGCGGAAGCCGTGCTCCTTGGAGCGCTGACGCTTCTTGGGCTGATAGGTACGGAACATTGCATGACACCTCCATTTTAGTAAAATCGGCAGAAAAATCATCCGCCATGCTCATACTCGACAGCAGAGGGGTCGTCCTCTCTGCCGCAGTTGACATTTTTACGCACCATTATAAATGATGCGTCTGATATTATACATAATATTATTCAGAATGTCAACGGCTAAGTCAAAAAAGAACAGGAACTTTTTCAGTGGGAAAAATTCCCGTTTCCGCCGCCGCCAAAACAACGGGATGGCCCGATCCATGCCGTTTTGTTTGCTTTTCCGCCCCTCCTTCATGGTGGAAAACTTGTGGATTTTTCACTTGCTATAATAGAATAAGAGTAGACTTGTCCACAGTTTTTTGCTATAATAAGTTGAATACGTATTGCCGCTTTTAATGCAACAAACGATACAACAAAGAGAGCCTGCGGCGCCTAGTGTGTGAAGATTGTTTTTTCGCTGTGGGAAAGGGGAGCTTATTTTTGAATTCAATTTCTGATGTATGGGCAAATGTCCTCAGACGGCTGGGCACCCAGTTGTCTGAAACCACGATCGAAACGTGGTTTGACGAGGTGGAGGTCATCACCATGGAGGACTCTGCCTTCGTTCTGCACTGCAATAACGCTTTTAAGAAGAGTACCATCGAAACGCGCTTCATGCAGTATATCAAAGATGCCCTGCGGGACATTTTTTCCGCCAATTTTGAGGTGAAGATCCTCAACGACGAGCAGCTGGCCGCCTATCACGGGGTTGCCCCCGATCGGCCCGGTGCTCTTAACGAATCCGACGCATTTACCTTCGAGACCTACGTGGTGGGCCCCAGCAACAAGCTGGCCTATGCCGCCGCCCGCTCCGTGGCGGAATCTCCCGGTAAAAACTACAACCCGCTGTTCATCTACGGCGACTCCGGTCTGGGCAAGACCCACTTGCTCTACGCCATCGCCCATCAGCTGCAGCGCCGGGACCCGGAGGCCAAGATCGTCTACATCAAAGGTGACGACTTTACCAACGAGCTGGTCAACGCCATCCGGGAAGGCAAAAACATCGAGTTCCGTGAAAAATACCGCCAGGCTACGCTGCTGTTGGTGGATGATATTCAGTTCATCGCCGGCAAACAGCAGACCCAGGAGGAATTTTTCCATACCTTCAATACCCTCTACGAGTCCGGCAAGCAGATCGTCCTGACCTCCGACCGTCCCCCCCGGGAGATGACCCAGCTGGAGGATCGTTTGCAGACCCGTTTCGAGTGGGGTCTGATGGTGGACGTGACGCCGCCCGATTTTGAGACCCGTCTGGCCATCATCAAAACCAAGGCTGCCCTGCTGGGCGTCCAGCTGCCCGACGAAGTCACCGGCTACATTGCCGAGAACGTCACCGCCAACGTCCGTCAGATCGAAGGCACCCTGAACAAGATCCTGGCCTATCGGGATCTGCTGGGCAATGCTGTGGACGAGCAGGCAGTCAGCCGCGCCGTACAGGATATGCTCAAGAAGAGCAACGAGTATGTGCCCACCCCCTCGGCCATCATCACCTACATCTGCAAGTATTACAGTCTCGACGAGGACGTGCTCCGTGGACAAAGCCGCGGCCGTGAGATCGTCAACGCCCGTCAGATCGCCATGTACCTCATCCGCCGCATGACCAGCCTGTCTCTGGCAGATATCGGCCACGAGTTCGGCGACCGTGACCACACCACCGTCCTGCACTCGCTGGACAAGGTGGAGAAGCAGATGCGCTCCAACCCCGCCTTTGCCGAGGTGGTCAAGGAAATCACTGCCAACATCAATTCCAAGCTATAACAGGGGATTACAGAAAGTAATCACATTATCCACATAACGTTGTGGAATCCACGGGGATAACCGGTGGAGAAAGAAAGGCCCTCTATACGCTGTGTATAAGGCAACCTTTGCCCACTGTTTTGTGGACATCCTGTGTGGATAAAAAAACCAGTCATTGCAAGGGCTTGTCCCCTTTATCCACCATTTTTTTCCCTATAACTACTGACACTAAAAAAGATTAGTTTCTGTTTTTTATTCCCGTTCTATACCAAGAAAGTCTTACCACTATCCCAAAGAAAGGACTGTTAATCAATATGCTGCAATTTTCCTGTGAAAAAGCACTGCTGCAAAGCGCAGTCGCTACCACTTCCCGTGCTGTTGCAACGAAGAGTTCGATTCCCGCCCTGGAAGGTATTTTGCTGGAGGGTACGTCCTGTCTGACCTTGTCCGGTTACAATATGCAGACAGGTATCCGTACTTCTCTGGATGCCCAAATCCAGCAAGAAGGCCGAATTGTTCTCAATGCTCGCCTTTTTGGCGAAATTATCCGCAAAATGCCCGACGATGTGATCGTTTTCTCTGCGGATGACAAATATATGGTGCGTTTGACCTGCGGTGATGCCAGCTTCGAAATCCTGGGTCTGAGCGCCGACGATTACCCCGATCTGCCCGAAGTGGACGACGAATATTCCGTTTCCATCCAGCAGCGGACCCTGAAAGCCATGATCAACCAGACCAGCTTCGCTGTTTCGACCAACGAAAGCCGTCCGGTCCACACCGGTTCTCTGTTCGAGGTAAACAGCGAGGGTCTGACCATTGTCAGTGTGGACGGTTTCCGTCTGGCTCTGCGCAAAGAACCCCTGGAAAAGCTGGATGGCGGCGCCTTTTCCTTCGTTGCTCCCGGCAGCGCACTGAATGAAGTGGAAAAAATCTGCGAGGACAGCGACAATCTCATTCAGATCATTCAGGGCAAGCGCCATCTGCTCTTTGAAGCCGGCAGCACTCAGCTGATTTGCCGCCGACTGGAGGGCGAATTCCTGAATTACCGCACAGCGATCCCCCGCAGCAACCCCATCCGGGTGGAAGTGGAGAAGCGTGCCATGCTGGAAAGCCTGGATCGTGTCAGTGTTGTCATCAGTGAAAAACTGAAGAGCCCCGTCCGCTGCCTTTTTGACAGTGACCGGGTCTATCTGTCCGCCAAGACCGGCAATGGCGAGGCCAAGGACATTTGTCCGGTGGAGGGCAACGGCAACGGTCTGGAAATCGGCTTCAATAACCGCTTTTTGATGGATGCTCTGCGTTATGCACCCGCCGATCGGGTCCGGGTGGAGCTGAACACCGGCGTTTCGCCCTGCATCATCACCCCGGTCACCGAAGAGGACAACTTCCTCTACATGGTGCTGCCTGTCCGTCTGAAAGCACAGTAAAGCGCTTTTTTCGCTGATTTTACCTTAAAAATAGCACTTTTTTGCGGGAAACCTTCGCTCCTCCCTCGTGGGGGAGCGGGTTTTCGCGTCGTTTTTTGAAAAAAGCCCTGCGGCAGGAAGAAAAACGGCTCTCTGGAGCCGATAGAATTTGCAGAAACGACCCGGACCCTGTGCGCGTTCTTTTTCTTCGCTGCAAACGGGTGAAAAACGGCCTTTTGGAGGCGCAGTGCGGTCCCGCTGGTGCGCTCATGTTCTAAAAAGAGGAGAGAACGGCCCCTTTTGTCCTAAAAAGCACGGTTTTCTTCTGTTTTCAGAGCCAGAGCGGACGCCGGGCGGCACACCGTTTCGGACGGCCGACGCGTGGTTTTTTTCCGAAATTCCGGGGAATCGGAGCGGTAGGGAAGTTATCCACATATGCATTATGTAAACTGATATTATGTAACCTTATAAGCCCGCCGGAAATACGGCGGAGAAAGAGAACATTATGACCAATATTCCCATTACAACTGAATTTATCAAACTGCAGGATCTGCTGAAATTCGCCAATGTGGTGGCCTCCGGCGGTGAGGCCAAGATCATCATTCAGGAAGGAGAGGTCCAGGTCAACGGAGAAGTCTGCACCCAGCGGGGCAAGAAGATCCGCCCCGGCGATACCGTTACGCTGGGAGACCTGACACTGACCGTTTCCTATGCGGATTGATGCGCTGTCGCTGGAAGGTTTCCGCAACTATGAGCAGGTATCCCTGACCTTTGATCCGGGCTGCAACGTCATCTACGGGGAAAACGCCCAGGGAAAGACCAATCTGCTGGAGGCCATCGTCTATCTCTCCTGTGCCAAATCTCCCCGGGCGAGAGCGGACCGGGAGCTGATCGGGTTTGACAAGGACTGTGCCCGGATGCGGGGAGTGATCGACAGCCGCCAGCGGCAGTTCAAAACGGAGATCGTCCTCCAGCGCGGCCGACGGCGGAAGATGAGCGTCAACGGCGTGACGGCCAAAGCGGCCTCTGCCCTCAGCGACGTGCTGCACACCGTCTTTTTCTCCCCGGAGGACTTGTACCTCATTCGGGAGGGGGCCGCGGCACGGCGGCGGTTTATGGATCTGTCTTTGTGCCAGCTGCGTCCCCGCTATGCCGAGGCGCTGGCAGAGTTCCACCGGCTGTATGAGCACAAGACCCGCATCCTCCGCGACAGCGAGGAGTATCCCCATCTGTTGGAGATGCTGCCCGACTTCAACGAGCGCTTGTGCGCTGTGGGGGCGGTGCTCATCGGCTACCGAGCCCGCTTTTGCAAATCGCTGGCGGTCTATGCGGCCCAAGCGCACCAAGAGTGCAGCGGGGGCAGGGAGGAGCTGACGCTCCACTACCAGACCGTGAAAACCGTGGCGGACCCGCTGGGCTCCCAGCAGGAAATCTACGAAGCCCTGCGGGCACATCAAGCGGCCCACGAGCGGGCGGAGATCGCCAGCCGGCTGTGTCTGTCCGGGCCCCACAAGGACGACATCGAAGTGCTCATCAACGGTCGCAGCGCCCGGCAGTTCTGCTCGCAGGGGCAGGTCCGCACGGCGGCGCTGGCACTGAAACTGGCTGAGCGGGAAATCCACAAAAACGCCATGGGGGAGTACCCCATCATGCTGCTGGACGATGTCCTCAGCGAGTTGGACCCCCGGCGGCAGGAATATGTGCTCAACCGAATCGCCGGCGGACAGGTGTTCATCACCTGCTGTGAGAACGACCGGCTGGAGCAGCTGGAGGGCGGCAGCGTCTTTCATATTAAAAATGGGGAGGTGGTCTGATGGGCTATCTGCACATCGGCCAGAGCGTGATGCTGGAGGATCGGCGGATCATCGGCATCTTTGATCTGGATATTACCTCTCAATCGAAAATCACCCGCACATTTCTGGACAAGGCGGAGGAGGAACGTGTGGTTGTGGAAGTCAGCGAGGACATTCCCAAGTCCTTTCTGGTGTGCGACCACCCCTATCACCGCCAAATCGTGTATATATCGCAGCTGAATTCCTCTACTCTGGCCCGACGGGCCGCAGAGCAGCTGGCTTTGGAAGGAGAATAAAATATGTCTGAACTGGAAAATGTGACTGCCGTAGACACGGAGTACGACGCCTCGGAAATCCAGGTCCTGGAAGGACTGGAGGCGGTTCGGAAACGTCCCGGTATGTATATCGGCTCCACCTCATCCTCGGGTTTGCATCACCTGGTGTATGAGATCGTGGACAACTCCATCGACGAGGCCATGGCGGGCTTCTGCAGCGCCATCGAGGTCACGATCAACGCCGACGGCACCATCACCGTCAGCGATAACGGCCGCGGCATCCCCGTGGACATTCAAAAGCAGACCGGTCGTCCGGCACTGGAAGTCGTGTTCACCGTGCTGCACGCCGGTGGTAAGTTCGGCGGCGGCGGCTACAAGGTCTCCGGCGGTCTGCACGGCGTGGGCGCCAGCGTGGTCAACGCTCTGTCGGAGTGGCTGATCGCTCAGGTCCACAAGGACGGCAAGATTTACGAGATGCGCTTCTCCCGTGGTCATATCACCCAGGAGATGCAGGTGGTGGGCGAGACGGATTACTCCGGCACCACCGTCACCTTCAAGCCCGACAGCGAGATGTTCGATACCGTGGTCTATGACTACGAGATCCTTCACACCCGTATGCGGGAGCAGGCTTTCCTGAACGCAGGCTTGCAGATCTCCATTGAAGATAAGCGCGAGGGTCAGGAGCAGAAGGATGTCATGCGCTACGAGGGCGGCATCCGGGAGTATGTCACGTTCCTGAACAAGAACAAGGCGGCTCTCCACGAGGAGGTCATCTATATTTCCGGTGCCAAGGGCGATTCCACCGCTGAGGTGGCGTTGCAGTACAACGACACCTACAACGAGAACATCGTTTCCTTCGCCAACGACATCCGTACCCCCGAGGGCGGTATGCACGAAACCGGCTTCAAGGCCGCACTGACCCGTGTGCTCAACGCCTACGGCATCAAGTACGGCATCATCAAGGAGGGCGACAAGGTCAGCGGTGAGGACTGTCGTGAGGGCATGACCGCCGTGATCAGCGTGAAGCTGACCGAGGCCCAGTTCGAGGGCCAGACCAAGGCCAAGCTGGGCAACGCCCACATCCGTACATTGGTGGATTCGCTGGTGAACGATCAGCTGATGGTCTATCTGGAGGAGCATCCCGCCGTGGCCCGGACGATTCTTGACAAGGCCATGACCGCCAACCGTGCCCGGGAAGCTGCCCGCAAGGCCCGGGAATCCATTCGCCGCAAGACCGCTCTGGGCGGTGCGGCTATGCCCGACAAGCTCCGGGACTGCAACGAAAATAACCCCGAGCTGACCGAGCTGTACATCGTCGAGGGCGACTCCGCAGGCGGCTCCGCTACCCAGGGTCGTGACTCCCGCTTCCAGGCCATCCTGCCTCTGTGGGGTAAGATGCTGAACGTGGAGAAGGCCCGTGCCGACAAGGTTTACGGCAACGATAAGCTCCAGCCCGTCATCACCGCACTGGGCGCCGGCATTGGTGAGGAGTTCGACACCGACAAGCTGCGCTATCACAAAATCGTGATTATGGCCGATGCCGATGTGGACGGTGCCCACATCCGGACGCTGCTGCTGACCTTCTTCTTCCGCTTCATGCGGCCCATGATCGAGGAAGGCTATGTGTACAGCGCCGTGCCGCCTCTGTATAAGCTGACCCGCGGCAAGACCACCCGGGTGGCGTACAGCGATGAAGAGCGCGATCAGATCAGCGCCGAGATGCGCGGCGACAATCCCAACGCCAAAATCGACATCAACCGCTTCAAAGGTCTGGGCGAGATGAACCCCCACGAGCTGTGGGAGACCACCATGGACCCCGAGAAGCGTACCCTGCGCCGGATCACGCTGGATGACGCCGTGAAGGCCGATGCCACCTTTACCGTCCTGATGGGCGAGAAGGTGGAGCCCCGCAAGGAGTTCATCGAGCGCAACGCCAAGTACGCAGTGAATCTGGACTATTAAGTGTCCGGTACGGAAACAGTAACAACATTCGGTCGTATGACGCCGCGGCGGGGGGCGTGTTCCCCCTCCGGCGCATACTTTTCTGACTAAGGAGAGACAACGATATGTCCAAGAAACCCCAATACGATCCGGAGGAGATCCGGTTCCCAAATCAGCACATCGTGGAGTCGCCGCTGGTGCCGGAGATGGAGCAGTCCTACATTGAGTATGCCATGTCCGTCATCAAGGGCCGTGCTCTGCCCGATGTGCGTGACGGTCTTAAGCCCGTCCATCGCCGCATCCTCTACGCTATGTATGAGGACAAGCTGACCGCTGACCATCCCTTTAAGAAGTCCGCCACCTGCGTCGGTGACGTGCTGGGCCGCTATCATCCCCACGGCGATCAGTCCGTGTACGATGCCTTGGTGCGTATGGCACAGGACTTCTCCATGCGCTATCTGCTGGTGGATGGTCACGGTAACTTCGGTAGCGTGGATGGTGACCCCCCCGCTGCTTACCGTTACACCGAAGCCCGTATGTCCCGTCTGAGTGACGAGATGCTGCGGGACATCGACAAGGACACCGTGGACTGGGACCCCAACTTTGACGAGAGCCGTCAGGAGCCCCGTGTTCTGCCCAGCCGTTTCCCCAACCTGTTGGTGAACGGCTCCAGCGGTATCGCTGTCGGTATGGCTACCAACATCCCGCCCCACAACCTGCGGGAAGTCATCGGCGCGTGCATCTGCGTGCTGGATAACCCCGAGGCCACGCTGAGTGACCTGATGGAGCACATCAAGGGCCCCGATTTCCCCACCCGTGCCATCATCATGGGCCGCAGCGGTATCCGTGCCGCCTACGCCACCGGCCGTGGCCGTGTGGTGATGCGTGCCCGCCATGAGTTCGAGGAGTTCGGTCGGGACCGCACCCGGATCATCATTACCGAGCTGCCCTACCAGGTGAACAAGCGGATGCTCATTAAGAACATGGCTGAGCAGGTAGAGGACAAGCGTCTGGAAGGCATCAGCGATCTGCGGGATGAAACCGACCGCAACGGTATGCGGATCGTCATCGAGCTTAAGCGTGACGCCAATCCTCAGGTGGTGCTGAACCGTCTCTTTGCCCAGACGCAGCTGCAGTCCACCTTTGCCATCAATATGCTGGCCCTGGTCAACAACCAGACCCAGCCCAAGATTTTGTCCCTGCGGCACATCATTGACGAGTACCTGGCCTTCCAGGAGGAAATCATTGTCCGCCGGACCAAGTACGATCTGAAGAAGGCCATGGAGCGTGCCCATCTGCTGGAAGGTCTGCTGGTGGCACAGGACAACATCGACGAGGTCATTCATATCATCCGTACCAGCTACGACAACGCCAAGGAGAATCTGATGAATCGGTTCGATTTGGACGAGGTGCAGGCACAGGCCATTCTGGATATGCGTCTGAAGGCTTTGCAGGGCCTCGACCGGGAGAAGCTGGAGAAGGAATACAAGGAACTGGAGGAGAAGATTGCCTACTTCCAGAAGGTCCTGTCCGACGAGGGTCTGGTGAAGTCCATCCTCAAGGAGGAGCTGCAGGCTATCTCCGACAAGTTCGGCGACGAGCGCCGCACCGAGATCCAGGAGGTGGAGGACGAGATCGACATCGAGGACCTCATCGAAGAGGAAGAGTGCGTCTACACCATGACCCAGAATGGCTACATCAAGCGCACCCCCGCCAGCGAGTACAGCGCACAGCACCGCGGCGGCAAGGGCGTCAAGGCCATGACCACCCGGGAGGAGGACGTGGTGACCAGCGTGTTTACCGCTTCCACCCATGACTATATTCTGTTCTTTACCAACACCGGTAAGGTCCACCGCAAGAAGGGCTATCTGATTCCCGAGGCAGGCCGTGCCGCCAAGGGTACCAATATCGTCAACATCCTGCCGCTGGAGGCCGGGGAGAAGGTCACCGCGGGTCTGGCTGTCCGGGAATTTGACGACAGCTTCCTGGTGATGATCACCCGCATGGGTACGGTGAAGCGTCTGGAGCTGCAGACGCTGAATACCGCCCGCAAGGCCGGCATCCGTGCGCTGGGTCTGGACGAGGGCGACGAGCTGATCGAAGTGCGCCGCACCGACGGCAGCCAGAATGTGCTGCTGGTGACCCACGAGGGTATGGCTATCTGCTTCCGTGAGACGGATATTCGCTGCATGGGCCGTGACGCTGTGGGCGTCCGTGGTATCCGCCTGAAGGAAGGCGACTATGTGGTGGCCGGAACGCTGGCCCAGCCCGGTGCCGCTCTGCTGAGCATCACCGAGAACGGCTACGGCAAGCGCACCGCCATTGAAGAATATCTCCGTGGTGAGGGCGGCGAGCCTCAGCGCCGCGGCGGCAGTGGTCTGAAGAACTACAACATTACCGACAAGACCGGCTGGATCGTGGCTGCCAAGGTCGTGACCGGGGCAGAGGATATTCTGATGATCTCCGACGACGGCACCATCATCCGTATGCCTACCGCTGACATCAATATGTACGGCCGTTATACGCAGGGCGTGAAGGTGATGCGCCTGAACGAGGGCGGTCATGTGATTTCCGTGGCTGTGACCGACAGTGACAGTGCCGACGAAGCACCTGCCCAGAACGGCGCAGGGGAGGAAAAGGATGAGTAAGAAGAAGCAGGCCACCAATCCGTTGACCCGCTGGCGCTATTTTACGGAAAATCTGTACCGCGATCCGACGGAAATGGCAGAATTTGAATACAATCATGTCATCTACATCAAAAGTGATGAACTGATGGAGATCGAGGACGGCAACAAGCGCATCAACTGGATTTTGCTTCTGGCTCTGTTTATCACGTTTGCCACGTCTATTCACTTTCAGAATATCTGGATCATTGCCGCCTATCTGGTCATCGCTGTGGTGGGTGAGGTGATCCGCTGGCAGCGTCTGCCCAAGGATATCATGAAGCACCTCACCGATTCAGGACGCCGTAAAAAGTGATGGAAACATATGAAGTGAAGATAATTGCCCGGATCCATACGGATTTCACCGAGAAATTCGGGGTGCCCCGGCAGAGTGGTCTGATCCCGGAACTGCGGGGAAAGATCGTCTTTGAGCCGGAGTTCCGCAATCCCGATGCCGTCCGGGGGCTGGAGGACTTTACCCATCTGTGGCTGATCTGGCAGTTTTCCCAGGCGGTGCGTTCCACCTGGTCGCCCACGGTGCGGCCGCCCCGGCTGGGCGGAAACCAGCGGATGGGTGTCTTTGCCACCCGTTCGCCCTTCCGTCCCAACGCCATCGGCCTTTCCTCCGTGGTGCTGGAGAAGGTGGCGCTGGACCCCCAACTGGGGCCGGTGCTCTATGTCCGGGGGGCGGATCTGATGGATGGAACGCCCATCTTTGACATCAAGCCCTATCTGCCCTATGCCGACAGTCACCCGGAAGCCACCGGCGGCTTTACCGATGGTCTGGAGCGCCCGCTGCTGACGGTGGAGTGTCCCCCGGCGCTGCTGGAGAAGATCCCAGCCCCGAGCCGGGAGGCACTGCTGGCGGTGCTGGCCAACGATCCCCGGCCCCGGTATCAGGACGATCCGGAGCGGATCTACGGCATCGCTTTCGGCGGGGTGAATGTGAAATTCCGCGTGGCGGGGGAGACAGTGTTCGTCACCTCTGTGGAGGAATAAGCACGGTTTACGGGAGTTTTTCAAAGAAAAAGGAACGATTTCACCCGGATTTACTGGGGCGGTCCGATGGACGGAACGCCCGGGCACACAAGGAGAAGTATGAAAACAGTAACGATTTATACCGATGGCGCGTGCAGCGGTAATCCCGGTCCCGGCGGCTGGGGTGCCATTCTGGAGTGGAACGGCATCGAAAAAGAGATTTCCGGCGGTGCGCCGGAGACCACCAACAACCGCATGGAGCTGACCGGCGTGATCCGTGCCTTGCAGCTGCTGAAAGAGACCTGCATCGTGGAGCTGTACTCAGATTCCAAGTATGTCATCGACGCCCTGTCGAAGGGTTGGGTCTTTGGCTGGAAGAAGAAGGGCTGGATCAAGTCGGACAAGAAACCGGCGCTGAATGTGGATCTCTGGGAGGAACTGCTGCCCCTGATTGCGCGGCATGAGGTCCACTATCACTGGGTCAAGGGCCACGCCACCAACCCGAAGAACAACCGCTGTGACGAACTGGCTGTGCTGGAAAGTCATAAGTTTAAGTAGAGAGAGGCCTTTTGGCGAGCGATAAGGCGATGAAACGTGCATTTTACAAAATGTTCATTTTTGATTCACGAATTGGTCAAGAATCTTAGGTATCATCATACTTGTAAACACGATATACAAATCATTTATATGATTTTTTCTCTCTCTCCTCACAAACACTAAAACACACAAACACAAGGAAAAGACCTTCTGCCACAAGCAGAAGGTCTTTTTCTTTGTCGTGTTGATCGGTGGTGGGAAATCTTGCCTTTTCCGTGCCGGTGGGGTACAATGAGGGAACAATGCACGAGGGAGGAAACGATATGGAATTCAATGCAATGGCCCAGCTGCCGGGTCTGATGGACTGGATGTGGGACCGGATGCAGGACTGCCATGGTAAGACGGCGGTGATCGGCATTTCCGGCGGTAAGGACAGCTCCGTTGTGGCGGCGTTGAGCGTGGCGGTGTTCGGCCGGGAGAACGTCTATGGCGTGCTGATGCCGGACGGCGAGCAGCCCGACATCGATTACAGCCGGGATCTGGTGGAGTATCTGCACATCCCCCACTGTACCATCGACATTCACGATGCCGTGCAGGGGGTCTTGACCCAGATGGACAAGGTGGGCGTGGAAGCGACCCGCATGACCAAGGTCAATCTGCCCAGCCGCATCCGCATGGCGACGCTGTACGCCGTGGCCCAGTCGCTGGAGGGCGGCACGGTCATCAATACCTCCAATCTCTCGGAGGACTGGGTGGGTTACTGTACCATCTATGGTGACAGCGCCGGTGCCTTCTCGCCCCTGGGAATGTATACCACGGAAGAAGTCATTGCTCTGGGCCGTGCCCTGGGTCTGCCGGAGAAGTTTGTCGTCAAGCCCCCGTCGGACGGTCTGACCGGTCTGACGGATGAGGATAATCTGGGCTTTACCTATCATGCGGTGAATGAGTACATTCGCCGTGGGGTCTGCGACGAGGAGACAAAAGCCAAGATCGACCACAAGCACGCCGTCAGCCGCTTCAAGTTCGACACCATTCCGGTGTATCACAATGGCCTGACCATGGTTCTGGAGGATACGACCAACTACTATAAATAATGCGGAAAGACGAGGAAATCCCAGTTTATGAGCAAGTTTACCTTTGAAGAAATTGAACAGGCAGAAAAAGCCCTGCGGCCTTGGCTGCCCGTGACACCCCTGCATCAGTCGTATTATCTGGGCGGAGAGGAGCAGAAGTTCTTCTTCAAACTGGAGTCCATGCAGCAGACCAAAAGCTTTAAGGTGCGCGGCGCACTGAACAAGATGCTGTCTCTGACGGAGGAAGAGCGCCGCCGGGGCGTGGCTGCGGTGTCTTCCGGCAATCACGGTATTTCGGTGGCCTATGCGGCCCAGATGCTGGGTATTGACCGGGCGGAGATCATTGTCCCGGAGACGACTCCTCAGAGCAAGGTGGACAAGATCCGTTATTTCGGAGGGCAGGTCCGCCAGATGGGGCAGAATTATGACGAAGCCCATGTTCAGGGTATGGGTTACATCCACCAGAGCGGCATGACTTTCATTGATTCGTGCCACCGTGATCCCAAGATCTACGGCGGACAGGGAACCGCTATGGTGGAGATCCTGCGCCAGAATCCGGACATCGACACGGTGGTGGTGCCCATCGGCGGCGGCGGTCTGGCCACCGGAACGGCGGTGGCTGCCAAGGCGCTGAAGCCGTCCCTGCGGGTCATCGCCGTGCAGACGGCGGCCTGTCCCGCCATGATCCATTCTTACCGGGATGGTGTGTGCTATGAGGAGTATCCCACCGAGGGCGAGACGATCTGTGATGCGCTGGTGGGCGGTGTCGGTGAACTGGCCTACGAAACGCTGGGACAGTACGCTGATGAGATCGTGGAGATCAGCGAGAAAGCCATTCGGCAGGCCGTGGTGTTCCTGCTGGAAAAGGAGAAAATCGTGGCAGAGGGTGCCGGAGCCATTACTACGGCGGCGGTACTGGAGCGACCGGAGCTGTTTGCGGACAGCCGCAACACGGCGCTGATCGTCAGCGGCAGCAACATTGACGGTACGCTGCTGCGGCAGCTGCTGGCAGAAAACTGATTTGACAGCAAACAGCCCCGCCCGGTGTGCTTCCGGGTGGGGCTGTTGTTTCGTAGGGATGCTGCGGGGCTGCGCGAATTCATTTACAAAAAATTCATCCGAATTTCATGATTTTGCCATGGATCTACGGTAGGATACAAGCACACAAAGGGAAAAGTTCCCATGTGATTTCTCTCTCCTAACAGTAAAAACACAAAAACACAAAACACACTGGAAAAGCCCTCCGCATTGCGGAGGGCTTTTTCCGTGGGAGATGCGGCTCGGCGGGGAAGCAGGACGCAGGGCCCGTTTGGGTTTTCCAGACCTTTTGTGGAAAGCCGGGGAACGCCTCCCAGCCGGGACAAAGGCGGGGGAGAAGATTCTCGGAAAAAGGACCCGTTTTTCGGTAAAAAATATCCCCAACCTCCACAGCGCTGTCCACATTGTGCATAACTACCCCAGCAGGCCCGTAATGTCGTCTACGGTCAGCAGGGGCTGCAGGGCAGAAGTGATGCCGTAGCCGACCAGCCGGCTCAGTTCCCGGACACGGGTGTCGATGTCCCGGGGCGTGACGAACAGATCGTCGGAGGTGCGCGGGGTGGCCCCGGTCAGCTCTTGAGCCAGCACGGCCCCGGCCATGACGGTGGGGATGCCAATGGCAATGACCGGAACGCCCAGAGAGTGGGCGTCCAGGGCCTGGCGGTGATTGCCCACGCCGCTGCCGGGAACCAACCCGGTATCACTGAGCTGTACGGTGGCACAGAGACGGTGGCGGCTGCGGGCTGTCAGGGCATCGACGACAATGATGGCGGCGGGGTGGACGTATTCGGCGGCACCCTGCAATACTTCCAGCGTTTCCAGACCCGTCTGTCCCAACACGCCGGGGGCCAGCGCCGCCACCGGGGCGAAATGCTGCAAAGAAGGGGCCAGCGCATCGCTCATGTGGCGGGTGACCAGCAGACTGTCCAGTGCCAGCGGGCCGACGGCATCGCACAGCAGGGAGCGGTTGCCCAGTCCGGCCACCAGAACGCAGTCCTTCTCGCCCATGGGCGGCAGAAGATCCATGATTTCCCGGCGCAGACACCGCACGCCCCGGGGAAAATAGTGACTGCGCCGCTGGAAATAGGGCCGCAGATCCACCGTGATATAGCGGCCGCGGGGACGCTCCAGCGCTTCTTCGCCCCGTTCATCAAGCACCGTAATGGCGGTGACGGCGTAGCCCTCCCGGAGACTTTCCGTCTTTTGAAGGCCGGGAATTTGCGTCAGTCCACTGACTCCGCCGGGCAGTGTTTCCGCTGCTTCCAGCGTTAAATCCGTTTTTGGCAGTGACATAGTTGTGCCACACACCCCTTTCTAAACACAAAATATGGTATACAGTAGTTTATCTTGGCCAGATTCCCATGATTTATACGAAAAAGTTCAATTATTTTTGAAAAAGTCCTTGCAATTATGGAGGAAATATGATAATATACTAACCTGCGTGGATGTGTTTTTCGTCCGAAGCGCAAATTTATCGCCGAGGAGGTGTTTGGTTTGCCGAATATTAAGTCTGCTAAAAAGCGTGTACTGGTTGCAGAAGTGAGAAGTGCTCGCAATAAGGCCGAGAAGTCCGCACTGAAGACTGCTGTTAAGAAGTTCGAGGCTGCTGCCGTTGAAGGCAATCGCACCGAGGCCGAGGGCGCTTACAAGGTCGCAGTGAAGGCTGTTGATAAGGCCGCTGCCAAGGGTCTGATGCACAAGAACAACGCAGCTCACAAGAAGAGCGCGATGACCCTGAAGCTCAATAGCATTGGCTAATTACCAAACCAATGAAGGACATCCATTCGGGTGTCCTTTTTTCGTCCCCTTTTTGCCCCGTTCCCCGGCACAAAGAATGCGTTGGGGTGGGAAATGTTACTTTCTCCTTGACGAGGGCACAAATTGGTGTTATCCTAAAAGAGTATAAAGGCATTGACGGGGGTGGCGTCCCTTGAGCCGCGGGAGGAAATGCCCGCCGCAGCGGCAGCGTTACGGCCCTCGAGTGTGGAGTGATCCAAAATCAGGTGGAACCACGGATAATTTGTATTATTCGCCCTGAACTGCAAAGGCAGTTCGGGGCGTTTTTTATTTTGTCAAAATTTATTGCAATAGAAGGAGAGCAACCATGAAAAACACGGAAAAGACCATGGAAAAAATCGTTGCCCTGTGCAAAAACAGAGGTTTTGTTTTTGCCGGCAGTGAGATCTACGGCGGCCTGGCCAACACCTGGGACTACGGTCCTCTGGGCGTGGAGCTGAAGAACAACGTCAAGAAGGCCTGGTGGAAAAAGTTCGTCCAGGAGAATCCCTATAACGTGGGCCAGGATGCTGCCATTCTGATGAACCCGCAGACCTGGGTGGCCAGCGGTCATCTGGGCGGCTTCTCCGATCCTCTGATGGACTGCAAGGAGTGCAAGGAGCGCTTCCGTGCCGATAAGGTCATCGAGGACTGGTGCCAGGCCAACAGCTTCGAGCTGCCCAAGCCCATCGACGCCTTCACCCAGCAGGAAATGGCTGACTTCATTGCCGAGCATGAGATCGCCTGCCCCACCTGCGGCAAGCACAACTGGACCGACATCCGTCAGTTCAACCTGATGTTCAAGACCTTCCAGGGCGTCACCGAGGATGCTAAGAACACCGTGTATCTGCGTCCCGAGACGGCACAGGGTATCTTCGTCAACTTCAATAACGTGCAGCGTACCACCCGCCGTCACCTGCCCTTCGGCGTCTGCCAGATCGGTAAGTCTTTCCGTAACGAGATCACTCCCGGTAACTTCACCTTCCGTACCCGTGAGTTCGAGCAGATGGAGCTGGAGTTCTTCTGCAAGCCCGGCACGGATCTGGA
>RCNI01000696.1_pt1 | contig 20078 bp, 22 predicted proteins | sample 2041151 | NCBI WGS metagenome assembly RCNI01 (sample SAMN09708214, study PRJNA481090) | feces metagenome | isolation source: feces | place: Antarctica: Albino Rookery | reverse complement strand
CTAAAACAGAAATAGTGTGTGTTTTACTATGCTTGACAAATTACAATAAATAATATATTATTAAAATATAACATTTAGTATATTGTTTTAAGTTAAATAAAAGAAAGAGATATAAAAGTGGTAGAAATAAATTGGAATTATACATTTATAGAAGATTTTTATGATAGGGTTAGAGCATTATTAAACAATGCTTCAAATACATTGATTCCAAATGAAAAAATAGATTACCATGAAAAAGCTCCTACTGCTGAATTTATGGTAAAATCTAAAATCTTGAATTGGACAGAACTTGATGAAAGTAAATTTGCAATTTTTGAAACAGCGATAGTATATTTAACCGCTTCATTTTTTGAAAATTATGTATTATCTCAAAAAGCAAGAAGAAAAGAATTACCATCAATGTCAATAGAATACTATTCTAAAGAAACAAATATTATGCCTATGAATGGAATGTCATTAAAAGACTATAGCGATATGCTTATAGGTCAAATACTTGGTGAAGATAACTCTGTTGATTTTATTGGATTTATGGTTACTGACTAATAAATAATTATTGGAGAATAATAATGAATTTAGAATTTTATAATATGATAGCTGACTTAGGTGAAAATATAATATTTTTTAAAGATGGTGAAGTTATTCAACAAAGAATGTCAATAAAAACAGCAAAAAATAATTTTTCAGCAGAGGGTTCATATTTAAAAAGTGGAGTAATGACATTTGACAACTTAAAACAACAAGATGAATTGTTAGGTGAATACTTTGCCAAAGAAAGCAATGAAGAGATTGTAAATATTTTATCAATAGTAAACAATGAACCAAATTGTGATGGAATGGTTGGTGAAATATATTGCACTGAATGTAATGAACAAGTTGATTTGATTTCACATTATACAACTATTCAAGATGATGAATTTGGGGATGAAATTTTAACACCAGTTTATATAGATAAAAATGTAAATGCTTTTGTTAAAACATCAATAAGAGAACAACTGGATACAAATGTAGGAAGCTTTATTGAAAATACTACAATAATTGTTTTACCTGCTAAATATAAGTTAAGTGTGGATAATATTGTTGTTAGAAAAACATTTGTATTTAATAATACTACTAAGCAAAATGAATATATTGATGTAAAATATAAAGTTGAAAGTGTAGATACAACAATGGTAAAGAAAACACAAAATGGCGAATTTAAAGGTGTTGTGAAGTGTTTGATTACAGAAAACAAGGAATAATATGTTGACATTAAATTTTAATTTAGAAGCTTTTAAAGCAGATTTGCAAGTTGTATTGTTAAACAGTGCAAATGAATGTATGGAAAGATTTTATAATACTGCAAAAAGAGAATTAAAAGCAAATGATATAGTTTTAGAAAAAGCTATTTATGATGATGTATCTGAACATATAATTGATAAATGTATATTTTATGCTGATGCTATATTAGAAAGTTATGGTAAAGGCGAACAAATGGATGTTAATAACCCATATTTAAAAGAATATATAAGAAGTGAGTTATGGAATCCATCAAGAAAGCAATCAGTTGGTGCAAGTATTGTAGGTAGACCAGCAGGAGATTATACAAATATTTTTGGTGAGAAAAGCACATCAAGTGGGTTAAAAGAAGGTGTCCCACTTGGTAAAGTAACGAAAAAACCGACATATGCAATACAAAATGCAGAAAGAGAATTAAAACAAGAAAATGGATATGTGGATAGAATTTTATCAAGACATATATCAAATTTTCTAAAAACAACAGGAAAGTATTTTTATAATACAAAGGTGTAGTAATGGCAATTACAATATATGAAGATAAAAAAACAATTAAAGCTATTTTAGATACTGATGAATACATTCAACGAGCAGGGTTTAAACCAGAAATGATAAAAACAACTAAAGCCGGAACAGAAATATTAAACGATACTAATGCTATGTTGCAAATTTTCATCTCGAATGGTACACCTGAAAACTTAGGTAGTGAAATAGCAAAAGGCATTGTTTATGAAATAAGTGTTGTTGGTAAAAGAGCAAATGCAAGTAGAATAGAGAATGTAGTTAGCCAAATTATTGCATTGTTACACAATAAAGATATTGGTAGGTCACACATTTTATATTTGTTAGACCCACCACTTGAAATGGAAAGCAATAATAGTGTATATAATGTGCGACTTACTTTTTTATGCCAAAGCACAGTTTATAATAAAATTTTAAAATAAAAATTCTTTTAGGAGGAAAATATGGCAAAAGGAAAAATAAAACAAGACCTTATACCTTTGAAATCAGGTATTATAAAGGTGACACCAATTGATGTTGCAGGAAATCCTGATTATTCAAAATCAGTAACAACAGCAAGAAACTTTGTAACATCAACACAAATTACAACTTCAAGAACAACAGAAGATTTGGCAAATGGGAATAACGAAGATAAAACATATCCAACAAGCGAAAAATTTTTGCTATCAATTGAAACAAATGTTTACAACCCAGATTTCCACACAACTATAAGTGGAGTTATAAAAGAAAAAGTAGCAAGTGGTGTAATGTTATATGATACTACAATTATACCAAAAGATTTAAGTTCAGGTTCATCATACGGTGTTAAGTTTGAAGAAAATGATTTAACACCAGTAGCAAGTGAAGATAAAAAAGTTCACTTTGAAATCAGAGATAGTTATGGCAATTTATTTGCTGATATTTCAGGTGCATCAGGTTCGCCAACATTAGGCGAACTTAATTATAAGTATGATGCAGACACAAAAACTTTAACATTTGATAAACAATATGAAAATCAAATGTTAAGTTGTGTTTATTATGTAGCAGCTAATAAAGGGGTGTCTTATAAATCAAATCCTATTTTGAAAACAGATACATTTATGATTGAAGTATTTGGTGAAATGCAATCAGCCGAAACAGGTGAACAATTTAGATATTATTCTAAATTGTTAAGAGCAACAGTATCTGGTGACTTGCCAAATATTAAAACACAAAAATCTATTCAAAATCCAATCACATACAATTTTGTATCTGCACCTGTTCCACAAGGTTTAAGTGTGTGGGAACAGAAATTTGAACCTATTGTTAATATAGAATAGAAAAAAGAATAACGAGGAATAAAGTATGCATCAATTTGAAGATAGTGATGAAATTGAAACTTTAAAAAGTAGAGAAAAAATGCTACAAAGAGGTAAATTTACCGCAAATGGATATGTATTCACAGTTAAACCACTTTTATTAGGGGAAGAAGATGAATACTTAGAAGATGTAAAAGTTGCTTTATATCCTCGTGCAGAAGGTAAAAAACCAGAAGATTTCACAGACAAAGAATTAAGTCAATATGCAATATGGCTTTTTAGCCAAAGAAATGAAGTTGCATTACCCAAAAAGCAAGGGTTGTTAGATAAGTTGAAACTGCGTTTGGTTAAAACATTTTGTAAAAATTATCAATATTATTCTGACAATCCTAAAGCTATGGGTATAATAAAATGGGTAGAGAAAAAAATCTACTATAAAAATAAACGTATTAAATTTTATGATTTAGAGCGTAAATATGGATTAAGTAAATCTGAAATAATTAAAATGCTTGGTTATTTTGAGGAATTGTCGGGTTTTTAGTGGCACTTGCGGATAATGGCTCTGATAGAAGCAACGCAAGTGCTTCTTCTTTTAAGTACGAGGAATTTTTTTCAGTTTTAATGTATTATTACAATATGACACAAGAAGATATATTAAATAGAAGTAGACCTTTTCTTAATGCACTCTATCAAGAATATATAAATCGTGCTTGTGAAAACTTAGGAGTATCACCGACGCAAGACGATGAAGAAACCAATAAACAGTTAAAAGATAGTGACTATCCGTCTGAATTTGTATCATTTTCACAAGCACAAAGAGAAAAGATGATAGAAGAAAGTGGTATTTCAGATGAAGAATATCTAAAACAATTTAATTTTTAAGTGTGGTGATAAAATATGGCAAATAATAGCAATGAAAGTGGTGCTAAACATCTTACAAGTTTAGATTTTGACTTAAGTAATATATGGAAACAGTTTGAAGAATTGCAATCACAACTTCCATTAAAAGCAAAAGAAATTGGCGAAAAAACTTCTGCTCAAATGCAAAAGTCAATGGAAGAAAGCATACAACAAATAAATACAACTTCTCTTGATAACTATACAAGTGGTTTGGTAAATACAGAAAAATTTAAAGAAGCCAAAAGGGAAATAGATGAAATAGCTAAGTCTTATGGTAAACTAGCAAAAAGTGTTGTAGGCTACAATGAAAAGACAAAGCTTTTTACTGCTTCTATCACCTATGATGATGAACAAGGTAATAAAGTTGTAGAATATTATAAACAAGTAGCACAAGCATCAGAAGATAGTGGAAATACGCAAATTGTTCAATGGCAAAAGGTTAAACAGACTTTTGAAGAAAATTATCAAGCACAAGAAAAGCTTGTAAAAAAACAAGCTGAATTGCGTAAAAAAGAGGAAGAAAGAAAAAATAACCTCATAAAACAAACAGATGATATGATTGCTAAGCAAAAAATGTTTGACAAAGAAATGTCGAATTATAAACCATCTCTTGTAAATAAACAAGTTATTGCAGACAATACTAAATATATTAAACTTTTAGAAGAACTGTCATTGCAATTAAAAAACAATAAAATTTCAGCACAAGAAGCACAAGAGAAAATTGCAAAATATCAAAGAGAACTTAGTGAATTAGGGGCTACAGCTGACAAAACAGTTGGTGGACTAGATAATTTTCTTAAAGTATTAAGTGATAAAGCAAGATGGTTATTAGCCTTTGAACTTATTACATTAACAACAAAAGCCTTAAAAGAAAGTTTTAAAATTATAAAAGAAACAGAAGATGCAATAGTTGAATTGCAAAGAGTTATGAATACTGATGTAGGGGCTTCTACAATATCTAAAGGTTTATATCAAATTGCGAGCGACTATGGGAGAACTTTTGATGAAGTTCAAGAAGTAGCTGTTAAGTTTGCACAAACGGGTATGGAATGGGATGAAGTTCTTATAGCAACAAAAAATACAATGCTTGCTTTAAACACAGCTGAACTTGATGTTACATCATCAACAGAGGGACTTATTGCTATTCAATCACAATGGAAACTTGGCACTGAAGATTTAATTAAAGTTATTGACAAAATAAACATTACAGCAGATAATTTTACAGTAACTTCTGAAAAACTTGTTGCTGCACTACAAAGGGTATCAGGAACAGCAAGAAATGCTGGTTTAAGCCTTGAACAAACAATAGGTATAATCACTACACTAAGCGAAGCAACAGGGCGTAGTGGCGAAAATATCGGTACTGCATTAAACAGTTTGATAGCTTATACAAAAAAAGAAAGCAGTTTAAAAGTTTTTGCAGGCTTAAGTGAAGAACTGGATGAAACTGTAAGAAAATTTAAAAGTGGTTCTATTTCTATTTACGAATTGTGGAAAGGTTTAGCTAAAGAAATAAATGCTTTAAGCAAAGAACAACAAACATATCTATTACAAGCAATTTCACAAGATACAGAATATTCAGAATTTGCTGAAGAACTTGAAAGAGAAGCTACTGATGTTACTCAAAGAATACAAGAAGTTTATAAAACTGCTGGTACTTTTAGACAAAACTATTTTATTGCATTATTAAATGATTTAGGCATAGCAGATGAAGTCCTTGCTAAAATGGGAGATGCAACTGGCTATTCACTTGCTGAAAATGAAAAGCATATGGATACCTTAACTGCTAAGCTAAACCAATTAAAAACTGCTTTAGCTGAACTTGCAGTTCAGTTTGGGGAAGCTGGAGCATTAGACTTACTTAAATTATTAACAGAACTTAGCATTGTTGTATTGAAATTTACTAAAGACATAGGGGGATTACAAACAGTAATATCTGTTTTAATACCATCATTACTCTTAATAAAAAAAGTAGAGTGGGTAGGAAATATTAAAAAAGCTAGTAACGCTGTAATAAACTTGGCAAGAAATTTTTCATTTGCAACAGTAAAGGCTAAAATTTTAACAACAACAACAGCTACTTTAAGTGCTACAATAAACAGTCTTATGTTAGGAGTTTCGCTTGTTGTTGGTGCATTTTCTTATTTTAGTAATAAAATGGAAGAAGCTAAACAACAAGCTTTAGAAAGTGCGAATAGCTATAAAGAACAAGCAAATGGCATTTCAGAACTAAAAAAAGAATATGAAGAATTAACTAAAAATATGAGTTCTGAAGAACTTAAAAATGCTGATTTAAGCAAAATTAAAGATGAGTTAATTAAAAAATATGGCATTGAAAAAGAAGCGTTAGATGCCCTAAATCAATCACGAGAAAAAGGGTTACAGTTTCTTAATGATGAAGAACAAAAAAATATTGCATCAGCATATTATGAAATTAGTAAAGAAATAGAAAAAGCTAAAAAAGCTATGACTAATTTTGATAAACTTTCAACAACAGTAGCTCCATATAAAGACATAAGCGATTGGGGGTTACAGCTTTTAGAAAGTGAAGGGATAAAACTTGAAAGAGGACTAACAGTAGACAATGTTCCAAAAATCACATTAGTTCCTAGTGAAAAATTTGATACACTCCCTGATGTTAAAGAAAAATTGCAAGAAATTTCTTTAACTTTTAAACAAAATGGCGAGGATGCTATATTCCTTGATGATATAATTAGAAAGATTACAAAGTCAACAGAAAAATATGAGGAAGTTTATTCTAAATTAGGTTTAGAAGCTGATTATATTGTTAAAGCAAGTGTAGGGGAGAATAATAAACTTAAAGAATTAAGAGAAAGTGTAAGTGATACAAGTAGTTTTGAAACTTTTAAAGTAGCTGCTATTGAAGCAGCTAATGGATTTAAACCATTAGAGAAACTAATAGCTAATGCAACAGACAATTTATTTCCACAATTCTCTAAAGAAATAGAAAAAAGTGGTGAAAATACTAAAACTTTAGAAGTATCAAAAGAATACTTGGAACAATTATCAAAAGCTTTTGATGACCTTAATAAAAGCGTTGACAATTATCAAAAAGGATTGGATGCTGTTTATGGTGCAATAAGTGAGTATAATCAAAATCAATATTTAAGTATAGATACTATTCAAAACTTAACAAGTTTAGGTTGGGATTATATAAAAATGTTAGATTTTACAGCTGAAGGTGTAAAAATCAATGAACAATATGCCAGAGAATTAGCTAATTCTAATCAACAAGCTATTGAGAAAGTCCTAAAAAATGCCGAAGCACAATCGGTATTAGCAGTTGCAACTAAATATCTTAGTGGTGAAACCAATGAATTAAAAGACGGATTAACAGATTTACCATCTAAATTTGACATTACAAAAGCTAGTCTTGAAGAATTATCAACAGCATATGTAAATGGTGCAATATCAGCACAACAATTTGCAAGTGTAGCATTTGGTGAAGAATTTGATAAAAGAAAATTTAATGATTTTCAAAAAGAACTAACACAGGTTTCAAAAACATTTGAGGGGTTAAGAAACTCAATTGGCAAAGATACTATTGCTTGGAGCAATGGTGCGAAAAATGCTTCAAAGTCAATTAGTGATGCACAAAAGAAACAGCTTGAAGAACAGAAAAAAGCTATTAAAGAGCGCTACCAAGCAGAAATAGATGCTCTTAAAAAAGTTAAAGATGAAAATGACAGGATAAGAAAGCAAGAAGAATATTATCGTAATCGTAAAAATGCAGAAAAGAGTTTAGAAAAAGCTAAAACAAGAAGTGGTGTAGAATATCGAGAACAAGAAGAAGAAGCTTTACAGTCACTTGAAGAATTAGATAGAAAATGGCAACAGCAACTTGAAGATTGGAGTATTCAAGATAAAATAGCAGAACTTGAAAAGTTGCGAGATGCAGAAATTGCATTGATAGATGCTCAAATAAATAAAATAGGAAATGCAACAACAACAATAGCAAAAAATACAGTTGAAACTAATTCACAAGCTAATAAAAAAATGGCAAAAAATTATGATGATGACTTTCTTGCACCAGTTTACAAAAAAAGCACAAAAACTTATGAAAATATATTTGAAAAAAGTGGATTATATTTTGGTGTAGCAACTAAAGAATGGTTGAAGTCAGCAGAATTAAATTCTAATCAGTTGTATAATGTTTATAATAAAAACTTTATATCTAAAATGCATACTGATATGCTTGGTATGCAATCTCAAATGGTGGGATTAGGTAGAATAGGACAATTAAACAGCGTACCGAATTTAATACATGAAAGATATGGATATACCAATACAACTAATTATAATAATTCTACAAGCAATAACAATGTATATGCAAATATTTATGGCAATAATACAGCAAAAAGCTTTGGTTCAAGTATATTTACTAAACCATAATTGAAAATATGAGGTGAAAAATATGAGCAGTAAAAAATTTAAAAGTACACTTGACAGATTGGTAGGCACTTTTTGGTCTAACAGATTATTTGAAGGACTTAACGAATGGATAAGTGAAAATGGGAATGGTGGAAACAGTGGGGACAATAGCTTAGCTATTAAAAAAGCAGAAGAAGCTTTAATAATGGCACAAGATGCACAAAGGGAAACTACAATGGCTTTAGAAGCTTTAGAAATGATTAGATATGATGTACAAGATGCACAACAAGATGCAGTCCAAGCAACCGATATGGCACGAGATGCACAACAAGATGCAGGCCGAGCAACCGATATGGCACAAGATGCACAAGCAATGGCAGACCAAGCAACCGATATGGCACAAGATGCACAAGCAATGGTGACAAATATTCAAAATGATGCACAAGAAGGTAAGTTTAATAAAGTAACTTCGCCAAATGGTAGCCGATATGAAATTAAAGTTAGTAATGAAGGCGTACTAACAGCTGAAAAAATAATATAGTATTAAATTTATATCAGGTAAATAATCAAGTTTACCTGATATTTTATACTTATTGTATAGTTGACAAAATGTATTACTTATTGTAATATATAATTATAATAAAAATAAAATTTATACATTATAAAGGAGAAAAGATGAAAGAAAAAAAATACGAAAAAACATACAAAGATTTCTTAAAACTTTTAAAAGAATTTAATGCAAATCCAAATAAAGTCACAGAGGAAGATGAAAAAAGCCTTAAAGCTATTTTCTTTAGTCTTTTTGAGCCATTGAAATATTCAAAACATTCTGCTTGGAAAGTTGATTGGCAATTAGAAAAAAGGCATAATGCAGATGATGTTGACCCTTATGAAACAATAACTGAAACAGAATATTGTGATAAATTTACAGATGTTTTAGCTTTTGCAGGTAATATTATTCTTGATAATGGTGCAACAGAAATGCTAAAACTTATAGCAGGTGATGGCACAGCAACGCCATATAATAACGCAAATGCAAAAATTTATGTGGGTACTGATGGTACAGCTGAAAAAGCCAATCAAACTGGTGTGATTGCAACTGACAGAAATCGTGCGTATGCTAATATGGAAAGTGGCTATCCTATTGTTTCTGGTAGAACTGTAACATTTAGAGCGAGTTTTGGCAATGATACAGCAAACTTTGATTGGCATGAAGTTTCAGTTACAAATGGTACTGGTGTAGGGGCAATAGCACTCAATAGAAAAGTAGAAGATATGGGTAGAAAAAATGGTGGTACTTGGACTATGCAAGTTTCAATAAGTTTAGTTTCTGCTTAGGAAGAAAGCTAAAATCAAGGAGAATTACGCTTTATGGCTAAAATAGTATCGCAAAACCCGGGGAGTACAGAGGTGCAATCTCCTTTGATAGCTGGGTTATCAGAGGGATTAAGTAAAATTTCAGAAATTCTAAATTTAAAAACAGCAACTTTTACAGATTTGAAATTAACACCTGTTCCAATTAGCGAAGCTGACAAAAATAGAATTTATGAAGCACCACAAAATAGATTATGGTTAAATAATCCACCAATTATTGTAAAGAAAAATCACAATATCATTACTCCTAGTTCTGACAGTTTTGAAATTGATTATGTTGGTGGAAGCATTTCTTTTAATAAAAATTTATTGGATAGTGATAATATAACAGTTACAGGGAGTTACATTGTTTCTGATAGTACAGCATTGGACACAATTACTAAAACATTATCAACATTACAAGTAAATGCAGAAAGATACAAAGGTTCTTTCGACCAATTATCTGATTTACAATCTCAATATCCTGTTGGAGCGAGTGGAGATATTGCTTTGGTGGTTTCGCCAAATTTTGAAATATTTGGTTGGAACAATACAGAGATGAAATGGGAAACAACACAAAGTATTGAAGATTTAAGTAATTACTATACAAAACCTGAAGCTGATGCACTTTACAATAAAAAAGAACCAACTATAAACCCTAAGGGTTCTGCAACAACAGATGATAATTTTTATTATGGTGGCAGAAAAACTTGGCAAAATGTAAATGAAAAAGTTAGAAATACACAATTAAACGGTTTAAATAAATTAAGCACAAGTGAAATAACTGAAAATGATACCATTTTGCAAGCATTGGGTAAATTACAAGCACAAACAAAAGTAGTTGAAAATAAGCATTATATTAGTGGAAACAGTGAACCAACAACTTCAACTGTTGGAACAATAGGTCAACGCTATGTAAATACAAGCAATGGTGATTCATTTAGATGTATATCAATAAATGGTAGTCAGTATAAATGGGTTAAAGAAATGTCTATTGATATATATGATATAAACAATAATGGTATTGTGGACAATGCTGAAAAATTAGGTGGAAAAACACCAGAATATTATTCCAGTATTTGCAATACAAACTTTGTAATCAATGGGGGTTTTCAAATATGGCAAAGAGGTTCAAATTTTACTAATGCTATCTCAAAATATACTGCTGACAGGTGGTATGACAGAGATAGTAGTCCAAATGTTGAGAAAATTGAAACTGTTTATGGCAATGGAATAAGAATTACTAAAAATGCTTCTAGTTCAAGAACATTGTTGTTGCAAATATTTGATGACGATTTAACAAAATTTTTAAGTGGAAAAGCAGTAACTTTAAGTTTTTGGGTTAAAGCTAGTAATAGTGGGAATATTACAGTTAGAGTTGGGAATAACAAAGAAGATTTTACTGTAAATACTTCTTGGCAAAAAATTATTAAAAAAGCAACTTTCACAACAAGTACACTATCTGCACTTTATGAAAAAGGTGTAAGCTTTTTTAGTGGAGATACAAATGCTCTTGAAATAACTCAAGTTAAACTTGAACTTGGAGATTATGCGACACCATTTATAGAAAAACAATATACAGAAGAATTGTTAAATTGTCAAAGATATTATTATCAATCTTGGGGGAATGAAATCACATCAACAGATAGTATAGTATCAACAGCAATGAGTGTTGGTAAGGCTACAGGCACATCTTATCCAGTTGAAATGATAAAAGTACCACAAATAACACTATATAACCCAGTGACAAAAAGTTCTGAAAATATAGCTAACTGGGATAATGATAGTAATGTTCAAGCAGAAACTGCTTATGGTGGTAAAAAAAGTTTTATTTTATCATCAAAAGCAAGTGGGTTTACAAAAAATAATTTTTATTATTTCCATTATAAAGCAGATGCAGAATTTTATTAAGATAGGATATAAGTTTTAATAGCTTATAGAAAAGGTGAAAAAAATGCAAAAATTTTTATTTCCAATGAAATATTTAAGAGTTACACAAGGAGAAAATGACAGTTATTCTCATAAAGGCAGTCTTGCAATGGACTTTGGTGGCAAAGACCAAGGTTCAGACAAACTTTATTCACCTTGCGATATGATAGTTAAACGATGCAGACAAAAAGCTAACGGAGAAATGTATCTTGAAAGTACAGAAAAAGTTGAGTTTGCAGACGGAACAATTGATTATGCACATTTACTTTGCTTACACGATAGTGTGTTTAATTACAGAGAAGGTCAAGTGATAAAGCAAGGCGAACATTTCTATGATGAGGGTGGAATGGGCAACAACAAGCCGAATAGGTTTGGAACTCATGTACACATTGAAGCAGGCAAAGGTAAATGGCAGAATACAAGACAATTTGCAAATAAGTATAATGTTTATATTAGTGAAAATCAAAACCATTTATATGACCTTTTTTGGCTTGATAGCGATGTTACTGTTCTTGACGGAAAAGGCTATAACTGGAAAAGAGTTGTTGAAAATGTTGTAGAAAGCAAATTATCAAAAGAGCCGTCAAGACTTAAAATTGGTTTTGCAAGTGAAGGAGATATTAAAATTATTTCAAATGAACTTGAAAGCTTGGGAATTGTAACCAATACAGTTGCAGACGGATATATAATCACTTCTTCTTGGGTATCGTATGGCGATAAATTAGCAGTTGAACACAAATGTAAAGAACTTGGTATTGAAATTGCTGACTATATCGAACCTGTACAATCTTCGGTTGATAATGAAACAGTAGAACTTAAAGAAAAAATTAGTGTTCTTGAAGAAGAAAATGCAGACCTTAAAGCAGATTTAAGAGAAAAACAACAGCAAATTGATGTAGTTGAAGAAAAAAACGGAGTTTTAACTGACAAAATAAACAAAATTAAACAAATTATTGAATAAGGAGATAAAAATAATGGAAGAATTTGTAACTTGGGAATTTTTAGCAACTTTTGCTGGTGCAGGCTTTGCAACAGCACTTATTACACAAGCATTAAAAAAGTGGATTAGCAAATTGCCTACACAACTTTTAAGCTATATTGTTGCAGTTGTAATTTTGCTTTTAGCAAACTTCTTTACAATTGGGTTGACAGCATCTTCTGCAATTCTTTTGCTTATCAATGCTTTGGGTGTCAGCCTTGCATCTAATGGTGGGTATCAAGCTGTTGCTAAAATAGCAGATACGCATAAAAAATATTAAAATTATTTTAATTTATAAGAACAACTAATAACAGCACTAATAAGCCATAAACAAGTTTATTAGTGCTGTATATTTAAAGGTAGGTATTTAATAAATGAATTATAATTCCCAAAAAAAATACAATTTAAAAGCAAGTAAAGGTGGTTTAACTTACAATTCTATTGAAGATTTTATTTTAATTAAAATATATGAAGCATTGTCGCCACAAGACAGTATAAGTGAGCGAATAGCAAGACTTATTGTTGAAGAAAAGATTAAAGCAACTCAAAGATTTGATTTTTCAACATTATTAGATGCTAAAGAAATGTTTTATTTAACAAATGAGCAACTCAATCGATTTGTATTATTTGATTTAACAGAAAAGTTGAATATAAAGCAAGAATTGATTGATACTTTAATTTATTTACAAATAAATGATAGATTTGATATTATAGACCAATTTAAAGAATTAAATGCTTTAATAAGCCAAAAAGAGAGCTTTAAATCAACAGAAAATTTAAGTTATGAAGGTTTAATTAGTGTTGCAGAACAATATAGTTTAAAAGAGGTTTCTAAATGGCTTGCATTTATGGAAAAAACAGAGTATATCAATTTAATAGATAAAGACCCTCGAAAAGGAATAAGTGATTTTTATGTAGGACAATTAGACAATTTCGACCAAGCATTTGATTGGCTTTCTCCATTTAATATGATAGTGGACTGGCGTAATACTGATATTCAAATTATGCCTCAAACAGAAAGTGATTATATTGATGTTCCAAATGTTGATGGTAGCATCATTGAAAATACAGTATATAAAAATAGATTATTTAACATTGTAGCTTGGACAAAAGATGGACTAAACATTGAACAAAAAGAACAAATAAAAAAACAAATTGCAGACATCTTAGATAGTACCAAAAATGAGAGTAAAAAACTTACTTTTGGGAATACAGGTACTTCGTTTGATGTTAAATATTCTGGTTTGTTAGACTTAAAAGAAGCTCCAAGTAGTATAAAAGTTACAATTCCTTTTGAAGCAAGTGCCTATGGTTATAATCTTTTAGACCAAGAAGTTTATGGTAGTGGACTAATTGTAAATAACGGAGATAAAGATACTGGTGTAATTCACATAATAAGAGGGGGTTGTAGCAATCCTAACTTTAAATTAGGTGATGTGGAGTATTCATGGAAAGGCACTGTGCCAATAAACAGTAAATTGTATATAAATCATCAAAATTATACTTGCTATTTAGAAACAAATGAAGGTAAACGCACAAATGTATTAGATAAATTATCTGGGGAATTTCAAACCATTCCAAAAGGAAAAAGTTTACCAATTACTTGCTTTGGGGAAACTGAAGAATATATTTCAACACAAATAAAAGAACTTATTTTGTGGTAATAATGAGGGTATTATGCAAAAAATAGAAAGAAAAATTATTGTAACTAATAAGCAGGGCAAACAAATAGCAGTGTTTTCTAATTCAAACCATATTCAAGATAAAGAATATGCAAAAGATGTAATGGTTGCTCCAACTATAAATATTAGTCAAAATGGAGAAAGTACTTTATCTTTTCAAATGATGCATACCAGTCCAAAATGGCAAGACATAAAAAACCCAGAAAATTTATATGAATGTAATGATAGAATTTATACTGCTTTAAATGAAAATAGTATTGTATATAATGGGGCGATTGTAGAAGTCACTTTAGTTGAAACATGGTATTTGTTATCTAAAGTTTTTGTTCAAGCATATAATATGGATACTAAAATTGAAGCAGTGGATATTCATACTGTTAAAATATTGCCAAAATCAACAAGTAAATTAGTTGTAAATGGAACACAATATGATGATAATGATGTTAGAGATATTACAGGCAAAGTAATGCCAAGAGGTAGTGCAGGTTATGCTTTATGGGCTATATTGAAAGGCACTAATTGGCAACTTGGTGTGTGTGATGTGTTACCAAATGGCTTTGATGCTAGTAAAGATTATGGCACTTTTAATGTTGAAAGCGATATGAAAAGTGCTTTAGAAAATATTCAATATATCCAACAATTGTATGGTGGAATATTAGATTGGGACAGCAAAAACAAGATATTAAATCTAAGGGATGAAACTAAGGAAGGAACAGACTTTAATACTTGGAAAGGGTATTCTGTACGAAAAGATAAAAACCTTAATTCTGCCCCTGTTATTACTTGGGATAACAACATTATTACAAGACTATATCCATTAGGCAATGGAAACCTTAATATTAAAAGAGTAAATAATAATAAAGAATATATTGAAAATTTTAGTTATACAAATAGCGTCTATGAAGGCTATTTGCAAAATTCAAATATATATGACACAAATGATGAAGGTGGACAAAAAACACTTAAATTTTGGGCAGAAAAGCAACTTGAAAAAATGTGTAAACCACGAAAGTCTATTCAATATGATATTGTTGATTTACGAAATCTAAAAGAAAATAGCTTTGAAACCTTTGATATAAATGATATTGTTAAAGCTTACTACACTGACACTGAAAATGGAGAAGAAATATTTGAATTTTTAAGAATAACTAATTTAAGTTATAATTATTTTTATCCTTCAAGTGAAAGCATTATTGAAGTCGGAGATAAAGTTGCAAATGAAACAGAATTGTTTTATCAGATTTATAAAAGTGATAAAAATTCTGCACCAACAGACTATAATGGGAATATTTCTGGTTTTGATATATCTATTGAAATACCAGAAGCATACTGGGGACAGTTTGGTGGATTTGGCTATACAAATATAAACAATATTACAAGCCTTTATGCTGAAAAGTTCACTGAAACAACCGAGGCTATTGCTGAAGTATATGTTTATGCTGATGAAACTTTTGCAACAGTAGAAAGCTACACTACATTTGTAAATGAAACCAATGAGAGATTTTCTCAAAGTAACACTAGAATAACACAAGTTTCAGATGCTTTATCTGCACAAATTACTCTTGAAGCAAGTCATTTTGAACAATTAAAAGGTAGTATCAACACAACTACTGAAAGTTTAGCAAGTTTTCAAGCTTATGCAAATAGGAATTTTGCGACAACAACACAATTATCAAAATACTCCACTAAAGATGAAACAGGTAGGCTTATTTCTCAAAGTGAAGCAAGTATTAAAACTTATGCAAATGAAAGATATGCTAGTATAACTTTAAGTGCAACAGTTAATGAACTTAACAATAGAACTTCTGGTGTGCAAGATAGAGGGGCAACATTGCAAGTTACTTCTAACTATGCAGGTATGTACATACCTGCATCAGGTGGGATTATTATTAAACCAAGTAATATTGCAATATCTATTAACGGTAATACTGAAGTATCAGGAACAGAAGATACACGAGTTATGGCAGGTTCAACATTATATTTACATGGTAAAACTATAAATTGTAGTGGTACATTAGTAATAAATGGTTCTGTTGCAACTTGGAACAATAAAGGATATTTAGTTAAAGCGTAAAAAATAAGAGAGTAGAATTAACTACTCTCTTTTAATTTATTTATTTTTCATTAAATCTAACAAATGTCCAATTTCAGCAGGACTTAGCCATAATTCTTTAGTCTTTGGATATTCACAATTTTCATCTTCAAATGAACTTTCTTCAAGTGGAAAATCACTTATTTTGTCTTGAATATCCATTTCCATAACTTCAGCAAAATCTTTTGAAAAATCTTTTATTTTGCTATTTGGAACAGTAATATTCCCACTTTCTTTATCAACTGTGCCATATTTGTGTACTAACTTAACTCTTTCACTTTCAAGAAATTTAATTGGCAATAAAACTTGATTACACCAATTAAAGACTTTTCTGTTGACAGAGGGACTATTAAAAGAAGTTGAAATCAATTTATTTATTGTAATTTCTTTGGGTAAATCTTTATATTTCATGAAAAAATCTCCTATTGTTGTTTACTTTCTTTCATAACTCTATCAATTTCTTCTTCTGAAATTCTAACACTATAACCTATTTTATTGCTTATTAGTTCTCCACGCTCAATCATTCTAAATATTGTTCTTTCACAAACATTAAAAATTTCAGCTGTTTCTTTTACTGTTTTAAAGCTCATATTCATTCTCCGTTATTTTATTAAAAAGGAAGGTCACCAGAATTACTTGCAATATTTGCAAAGTCATCTGAAGAACTATCATTACCAAAAATATTATCTATTTCATCATCTGCTACTGGTGTAAAACCATCTTCAATAAAATTATTAGAAGCCTTTGGCTTAGGTAAAAAAGTAATACTACTTACAATATATTGCCAATTAGGAATGTCATATCCTTTTTCGTTTTGTTTATATGGTGAATTTTGCCATTTACCACTAATAATAATACTATCGCCTTTTTTAAAGAATTTTGCAATAGTTTCAGCTGTTTTATTAAATGCAGTGCAAGGTATAAAATCTGTTCTTTTATTATCACCAAAACCTTCATCATTTGCTACTGAAAAATTTATAAATTTTGTTCCTTTTTGTGTAACTTTAATCTCTAAATCTTTTGTAATTTTTCCTAAATAACCTTCAATATGTGGCATTATTGTTCTCCTTTATTCTTCTTATTATTTTCTTCCAATTCTTTATCAATAGGGAAATCTTCAGCAAATTTTTCTGACAGACGAGTAATTTCAGCAAAACAATTACCAATAATAGTAGCACATTGTTCTGTATTTTTACTATCAACAGACAATTCTAAATATTCTTTTACATACTTATCATATAAATATTTACCCGCATTTAGATGCCCATGATAAAAGGATTTTGTGATTTGTTGACTAAATTCATTTTCAACACCTTTACGAATTTCATAGGCAATTATACTTATTTGGTCTGCCTTAGATAATTTATCAAATTCTTTTCGTTGATGCCTATTCATATTTTTAAAAAAATTTATTTCTTTACTCACATTATCACCTCAATATTTTTAAGTTTTTCATTAGACTTAATTTTATCTAATATTATATTATCTATTTTACCTTGATTTTTTGTTAAATGCAATAGCTTTATAAATTTTATTTTAGACAAGTCTTGTTTTTCAAGAAAAGATATACAACGATTTAAAGATAGATGACTATTTAATCTTCTTTTTTCAACTGTAACATTAAGATAGTCTAATTCATCAGCATAATTTTCAATATCTACATAATTACATTCAATGCAAATATAGTTTAGCGTAGGAAATGTATTATTTATATATGCACAGTCTGTTACCCATAGCATTTTTTCTTTTGTAATTGTACTATAAATTAAAAAACCATAGTTTTCACAATCTGTTCCATCAGTATTTATGTGTTTAACTTCAAACGGAACTATTAGAAATGTTCCAATTTTGAATTGCACATTATTTTGTATGGTTTTGCAGTACCTCTTATATGCCCCTAAATTGCCCATTTTATCCCATACTTCTTGTGGTGCATATATTTGTCTACCTAACATTAGATAGTCTTTTAAATGCGAAATATGGTCGGAATGAGCATGAGTAATGATTATAGCTGAAATATTATTTATTTTGTAGTCTATTTCAGCATTTACTTTTTTCATTCCAATACCTGTATCTATCTGTATTAGAGTGTTTTCATCACTGATTATACTTGCATTGCCCTCTGACCCTGTCAATGAAAATAAGACTTCCATACCAATATAAATTCCCTCTCTTTTATTTTATAAAGAAAAACTCCCCAATAGTATGGAGAGTTTTATTTTAATATTTTACAAAACAACTTCCCCTGTTTCTTCATCTACTTTAAATGAAACATCTGATGTTGAATTTTGTTCATTTTCTACTTCCTCAAAATCTACATCAACAAAGTCACCTACACCATTTTTTTCTTCTGCTTCAATACTAGACATTGTTGCAACTTCTTCAAGTTCAACCCTTTGCAATGTTTCAGCAAACAAATCTTTATCATCAGATTTAGCAATAATGCCTTTACAAATAGCACTAATACAAGTTTTTACAATCATATCATCAGCAAATTTATCATGAACTGAACCTGTTTTAACATTGCCATTATTATCAATAGGTTTAGCAGTAGACATACTCCAACTTTCTTTAATTCTGTCATATGTCAAAATAAGAGATTTAGAAGGTTTGCCATCATTATAAATAATAGTTGCATAACCTGCTAGGAAATCTTTACTATTCATACTTTCAAGAGTTCTTGAATGTTTAGTAATATGTGAATAACCATCTTCATAATCTTCAAATTCAAAAGTTTCGCCTTTTCTAACTGCTTTACCTACAATATCTGCGATTGTAGGGTCAATTCGCTTTGCAATAGCAACTTTACCTAAATACGATACTGAAATTTGAGCTGTATTTCCATAAGGAATAACATACATTTGGCTTTTGCTGATGTTAAGACCTAAAACAGCACTGTCTATCATAACTTTCAAAAGACTTGCCTGTGAACAAGCAAGGAGTTTTGAATCGTCTTGAATTTTTAATTGTAATTGTTTAATTGCATTTCCAGCACTAAAATTTTGTGGTAAATTTAATCTTTGTTGAGAAACAAATTTTTCAATTTGATTTTGTGCTACTTCTGCAACTTGACCTACATATTGAGCAGGTGTCATTTGATTTTGCTTTTCTGCCATAATTATTTATCTCCTTTTAATCAATAATATAAACTTTTTTATTTTCAGCTAATGAAGAAATAATCTTATTTAATTCTTGTTTTGCATAATCTTCATTTTGATATTCTTTTAAAATCCATACAAATTCAGGTTTTGCTGAACATTTTAGTTGATTGTTTAACACAAAAATTTCTAAGCCATTATCAAGATTTATTCCTTGTGATTTTTCTTTTACATAAAGCCACATATTGCTCTCCTTTCTAAAAAACTATATTTCATTTTGGATAATCAATTGTTTTTTCCATTTATTGCCACAAGATTTACATTCCCATAAACCTGTTTCAGTGTTCTTTCTGTCACTTTTGCCATTGCATACAGGGCATAATTCTTCTTTAACATACATTTTTACAAGTTGACAGTCAATTTCTAATGTGTCTGTAACACTTTCCATATTATCAATAATAATTGGAACTGTTATATTATAGTACTTTTGAAATGCTTTTACAACTTCTAAATTAGCAACTAATTTAGTTGATAAAGATAAATCATTGTATTTAATATTATTATATTTTAAAATACAAGTTT
>RCNI01000695.1_pt1 | contig 20104 bp, 16 predicted proteins | sample 2041151 | NCBI WGS metagenome assembly RCNI01 (sample SAMN09708214, study PRJNA481090) | feces metagenome | isolation source: feces | place: Antarctica: Albino Rookery | reverse complement strand
GTCGCGGCCTGGAATAAATATTGGTGGTATACTCATATATTTTACTGGTATGTTTACAGGAGTTATTGGAGAGGTTATTGGTAAAGTAGGTAATACTATTTATAAAAAACAACAAGAGAATTAAAAAAACATTCTATGAATAATAAAGCTACATTAAGAAAATAAATTCGTAATGTAGCTTTATTTTTTTGAGTATGAAAAAGGTTACATACTCTTTAACCTGGCAAAATAGTTATCTAACTCATAAAAAGAGATATTCTGCTAAAGCTTAATTAAGCAGGACATGTAAACCTATCATCTCAGGAAAAAATATGCCACTATAACAGGAACAATAAGGATTAAGCAGCTAAGGAAAAGTACCGTATATTCTTGTTTTAACTTTTCCGACAGTCGAAGTACAATCTGGCCTGCAATAACTGCAAGCACAGCTTTTGCAATATAAATTAGGAAGATGCTGGTTCCAATTGATATGCTTAATTTTGTTTCATTAAAGACCGTAAGACTCTGTATGCTGCTATCAAGTCCTGGAAGTGTGTAATAATTCCCAATCTGAATGACTCTGAAAGAAAAGGTAATAGCAGCAGCACATAGTGCATACATGGCACATATTATATGTTTCATTCTGCTTACACTTTTCTTACCTTTATATGATGACTGTATCAGAAGTTCAGCTGATGTCTGTTTTTCACAGGTACCTGCTCCTGCAAAAGCAAGTAACAGAATAAGAAATAGTTTTAAGGTATCAAATATATCAGCCTTTCTCCCCTCTGTACCTAATAATTTGTCCCATCCGGTTTCATATATATAGGTTACATCTTTGTATCTGCCTTCTTTTCTTTTAAGACGTTCATACTGTTTTTCGGCTCTCTCAAAGCCTTCTGTTTCAGCCATAGATGGGGTCAGTTCATCTTCATAGTAATTCAGAACAGCCTCATTGATTTCTCCCTTTTCATATCTTTCATACTGTTTATTTAGTTCTTCTTCCAGTTCTTCAAATCTCTGTTCTTCCTGTCTTAAGAATTCTTCCTTCTCAGGCGATAACTTCCCCTCAAGCACTGAAGAATAATTTTTATAATACACTTCTGTTTTATCCATGTAGAATGGTGTTTCGTAGTAAGAGGCTGTCTGAATTAATAAAAGAATTATGATTAACAATAGTCCTTTCTGCATAAAAAGAATCTTTTTAAATTCTCCTTTAAAAAGACTTGCAGAAATACCTTTAAACGATTCCGCTTTATGCTTATACCTTATAAATTTAGTAATTCTTGCTTCTGCTGAAGCTTCTTTTGCAAATACAAGTACAGATAAGAACAATGCCACCCCTGAAGCAAGGAGCATAAATACAATACCTGCTATTGTGGAAGATACTGCTTTACCAAACAGATTAAAATTGATATAGTCATTAAAATACGCAGATGTATCCATCACGGTAACAAAATTCAGCTGTTTTAAAGGACTTATCCATGAATAATTTTCTATATTATGCCAAAGGAAAGTTTCTCCTGTTATCATTGCTGTTGTAATAAGAACCGTATAAATCTGATTGCGGCAACATACGCATATAAAGAACACTATGCTTCCAAATGCAATCATAGCCATTGATTTAAATAAAAGGAATAGAACAAGGTACTGGTTAACACTTATTTTATATGGTGAAGCCATATATCCTTCTAAAGACTGAATGGATGCAGCACCACTGCCTGTAAGACCTAGTCCCGACACAATAAAATAATTTGTTCCAAAGAATAATAAGGTTAAAATAAGAATACTTATTATCATCACTACATACTTTGCAGAAATTAGTTTACCTCTTCCATTTTTTGCTGGTTTGATCAGCGAAAAAAAACCCTCGGATCTCTCATATATCATCATATGAAGAAGAATTCCTATAACTGCAAGAATCAGTAATATATCTGTAATTCTGTAATCTGTAACATATCTTAACCCATCTTTATAATCTTTTTCTACTTCTATTCCATGTAGATTTTTATATATTTTCTCCGTTTTATCAAGATTATCCCTATTAAACTTACTTCCCTGAAAGAAAAGAGATTCTTTCATATTCTCAGCCTGTTCTTCAACACTATCCAGAAATTTTTCATAGGGCATATCCTGCTGACTATGTATTTCCTGGTAACTCTGGCTTTCAGAATCAGAAGCCATGCGTTCTCTTTCTATCTGTCCGGAAAGTATAACACCATTTATTACCAGAACAAGAGGAAGGAGAATAAACAGAAACTTCCACTGAAAAAGTTTTTTCCATTCGTATTTTATAAGATTTATCACGGTTACATACCTCCGAAATAGTAGAGATAAACATCTTCAAGAGATGGCCTTACTTCTTCAGCCTTCCATGAAGGATCAGGATCATCCGTTATAACCCTTACATAAACTTTATCATCACTCTGTGAAACTCCCCCAATACACCATTTCTCTTTTATATTCTCATATTGTTCTATGCTTAGCTCCACTTCAAAAACACGACCCTGAAGGTTCTGCAGTATTTCTTTCTTATTGCCTTTTTCTAATACCTTTCCTTCCTGTAAAAGAATTAATTCTTTTGCAATAAATTCAACATCAGAAACCACATGGGTTGCAATAAGGACAATTTTATCTGTTGCGATCTGAGATATGAGATTTCTTACAGAAATTCTTTGTTTAGGATCAAGCCCTGCTGTAGGCTCATCCAGAATAAGGATTCCAGGATCATCTAAAACAGCCTGTGCTATTAACAATCTCTGCTTCATTCCACCTGAAAAAGTTCTGATTTTCTTACCTGCATATTCCGTAAGATCAACCATTTTAAGCACCTCAGGAATCCTCTTTCCTGCTTTTTCTTTATCCATTCCTTTTAGTGCTGCCATATAGTCAAGAAAACCTTTAGCTGTAAAAGATGGATAAAGTGCCTGTTGCTGTGGCATATATCCTAGTATTTTGCGATAGTCTTCACCCATTTTTTCTATTTCTTTTCCATTAAAATAAATACTTCCACTACTTGCTTTAAGATTACCTGTCAGTATTCCAATTAATGTTGACTTTCCTGCTCCATTAGGACCCAGTAATCCATATATTCCTGATGTCAGCGAAAAGGAGACGCCTTTAAGCGCCTCTTTTTCTCCATAAGTTTTTCGTAAATCCTGTATTTTAAGTTCCATGCCATCACCTAAAATTCTTCGTCTAATGCTTTTAATCTTATTGATTTGTCAAAATCGCCTTTATAGTAATCCGATTTTTTCATCATATACATTAATTTCTTTTCATCAGTAGAAGTATAGTAAATAAAAGAATCTTCTGTTTCTCCTGCGATTCTGTACGGTACATTTCTCTCTGCTTCATACAGCTTTTTTTCTTCACCTGTGTCAAGGTTATAACTGTAATAATCAGCCTTCATCCCTGATTTTCTTTTTAGATAAAGTAACTTGTTTTCGTCTACTACAACACCTGCTTCAAGTCCGCCGGCATCAAATACATATCCATTATCAATATCTAAAATCAATTCCTTTTTGTTATTTTTAAAGTCCCATTTGTACACTTTGTTTTCTGAAACCCCTCTAACGCCTTCATCTGCAATATTCGTTTCTTTAAAGGTTTCTATTATTACATACTCACCATATATACCGCTAATATAGAAAGGCTGAAAATCAGCGTAATATTCTCCGTTTTCATCTATAGCCTTTTCAAGATTCCCCTCTTCAAGTACAGATGTCTCATTTTTATTTAAATCAAATAAAACAAACTTATACCACTTAGGGATTTCTGCTGAATAGTTCATGTAATATGCTTCATATGGATTTTCTGCATTCTTTATATTTTTGTTATTATCAAAATCTCCAGACTCGAATTTTTTGTAGAAAGCTTTTTCGCTTAGAAGTTTTTCTGATTCCCCTGATAAATTGACAATGCAGTAGTCTTTGGAAACTGCATCAATATTACATCTGACATCTTCCTTGTCTTTTTCTGTCACTTCTGTAATATCTCCTGTCTTCAGATTAATAGCCACACATTGCTGTGTTTCAAGCTCCTCTTCAGATTCATCTATCGGATTATATATCCAGCCAAGAATAATCAGTGCCTTTCCTCCGGCATAATATATTTCTGTAGCATCCTGTCGCAAATTCCAGGTTCCCGGTGTACTATCGCCGCATGAAATTTTACTGATGACTTTCCTTTCACTTCCGTCTCTTTCCATCCGGACAAGCTTAAGGGTATAATCATCCTCATCGTAAATAAAGCAGTAAAGCCTGCCATCGTACTCAGCCAGACCTTTTGCCCCATGGACACTTCCATACCAACCACTGCAGCTTTCATCATTATGCTTGCAATTTGCTCTGCTGCATATAACATAGTCTTTCTGCGTAGAGTAATCAAAATACATAAGATGATTATCTTTAAGTCTTAAGACTCCATTTTCTCCTACGGAGGATGTGCTAAAGTCATCAGCTCCCTGAACTACAGCATCTGCTCCGGTCTCTGCAATTTCCACTGAAAGGCTTTCTTCGCTACATGCGCAGAGAAAAATTATGCTGGATAAAATTAATATTACTGTTAAAACTTTTTTCATAAAACTTCTCTCTTAAATATACCTCATACACTTTTCAAATTTACATTTGAGTATAAAAGCTTGTTGATGCACCCTGACAATAAAACTTGTGAGTACTATGTAACGACTTTATTAAGAAATCATATGAATCATATGCCGTATAAGTTCCCCTTGCACCAGTCATACTTTTGTTCTTTGTGAACTGGTTGTCGGATGCTGCTCCATGAAACCAAACCCTACCTGTACCAGTTAAAGTTTTAGTATATGCATTGACGGGATCTTTTTTTCCAGCTTTATAATACGTAACTTTAAACTCTGTTTGAACATTTGCCCTTTTGCCAGAAATAGAAGAAAGGCCTGAAACCTTATACTTATTACCATACTTATCAGTAACGGTTCTAGATGTTGCCTGCGGAACAGCTCTAGTTACCACTTCATTCTCTGTTTCAGATACCTCTTCCTCAGCAAAAACACCACTTACATTAAAAGCCATAATTAAACACACCATAAGAAAGATTGTGATAGTCTTCTTTTTCATAATTATCATTCTCCTTTTAGATTCAGCATTAACAGTTTTTGATAAAATTACCCAATCACAAATTAAAATACAAACAATCATCTAAAATCATAGTAATATGAAAAGCATGCAAATTCTTACTATGCTAGTTAATTATATTAAAGCTTAGATTTACTCAATTATTATATACTATTTTTGTAATTGTTTAATTCCTTATATAATTGATTTAAGTTTGTGATTTTACTACAACATATTCATTTTTTAAAAATCATAAAATTCTTTAAATTTAACATCGACTTACAATAATTGAATTTCTACTGTCTTCTTCCTCTTCATCTTCCTTAGAATTTCCTTGGTCAAAGAAACACAAAAAGTGGAGAGTAGTGCAAAAGGACACCCTAATTTAAAAATAAATATTGTAAAGACAGAGGGGGATCACAGATGATATATTTAGCTAATTATGTTGCTAAGCCAAGTCATCACCTGTGTTCCTCATGCTTTTTTATAGCATTTTAACTATTTCAGATGTTTTAAATTAGATAATTTTACTTTTTTAGAAATATGTCCATATTTAAATTCACTGTTTTTTTTTGCAGTATTCAATTCATCCCAATTTTCTATTTTTGCTTTATGCAGTCTTTTAAAACATTCAAACCAAAAGGTAAGACAATATAGATTGAAAAATACATTCCACCATAGTAAATTCCAATTAGGCTGATAAATACCTACAACCATAAACAGAATAACAAAATACATATATTTGATGTCTGCCTAAATTCTAATTATTTTTGTATTCTTAAAATATTAATAAATCTAGGAAGAAAATATCCACATTGGTCTGCCCTCCTTACAATTAAGTAATTAGTTTTTATAAAAATATGATATCATTTTCAAAAATGTACGTCAATACTTATTTTAAAAATTCAGAAGATTTTGTCAGTAATTGTTCGTATTAACTTACATTCTTTATATCATTATCTAAAATAAGCTCCCCTCCTATTAATGTAACGTTCTTAAAAAACCATATCCATCAATGAAAAAACCTATTTTGTCTTTCGCTGCTTACTTATCATAATAATCTTCAATTCCTTTGGCAGAAATAAATAAATCAATAAATTTTTGTTCTGACGTTCCTTCATTATTTCCTTTGGCTAATACATCATATTCGTATAGTTCACGATGCATTATCTCTCTTAACTTTTTAAGTTATCATTATTTAAGTGCGAAAGCATACCTTAAACAGTTTTATTCATTAAATCTTGTTTCATAATCTTTTCAACTTATTTTTAGAAAACGACTATGGAGCGAAGGTTCTTTTTTTTACAGCGTTGCCACTCACAAAAGTTATAATTGTCAGCTAAACGATAATTTAGTGGCTTAATCGTCGATGGTTGTTTGTCCATTCATAAGCATAGGTAATAGCCAATCTCGTAACTGAATAAGCTTTTGATGTTCTCTTGTATTCTCAGAGATTATATTAAACATAGGAATTATTTGCTTGTTAAATTCATTTAATTCTGCTGGATCAGGTATGTAAATTGGTCTATCTTTCAATAATGTTTTTTGCAAATGTTTTAAACCAGTACCTTGAAAAAACTTTTTATTAAGTTCTGGCTTAATTGAAAATAATAAAAGATATAAATAATCTGCCATTCCTTGTTCTGCTGAGATACACCAAGTATCAGTTGAATATGCAGCTTTACCTACATAAAATTTGACATCTGCATTCCCTCCAGTGTTTAAAAAACAATTGCGACCTTCGGTAAATGGAGTATCCCATTTTAAAATATTTGCACCACTGGTAAAAAACGGGTACATTCCATTTGAAGTTTTGGCTTCTCCAACCTGAACTGGTGATTTAGGTAACTCTATCAATATATCTTTTAATTTTCCATTTGCTTTTTTGGATAGAAAATTATGCATATATATGTCATATGCCATATTAAATAAATTATCGTTTATTTTATTATTTATGTTTATTTTTGCTTCGATTGAATATAGTATATTCCCAATCTTTTTTTGTTCTTCTATTTTAGGTAAAAAAACTTGAACATCATAAATATCTTCTGGCGAAATATTTCTTTGTCTAGTTCCACTTGCACGATATTCTAACTGGTTTTTTACCATATCTGTTGCCAAGAGATAATGTAAATAATACTTATCACTTTTATTTTCAACTGGTATGACTTTTCCTACACGCTGATTTAATACGAACTTTATATTTTCGTAATGTGGAACAAATGCACTATTCCCAAATAGTCCAACAACTTGTTCTGTCAATGGCATAATCAAATCATTGTCATTTAGGATAAATTGTTCAGGAAAGTCACTGCCATAATAGGTTGTTTTTTTCCAATCAATTTGAAAATTATTAGAATCCGAAATATTTGCTAAGGTTACTAAAGCGTATTCGCTATGTTCAACATAATTTTCACTTTTAAAAGCAAAACCGTGTTTTATGGTTAATATATCCTTTAAATATATTTTTTGTGTATTATTCATATCGCACCTTCTTTAATTGTTTCATAATTTCTTTCTGAAGTTTATTTCCTTCATCAAAAAGATTTTCTAACTCTGATGTATATGTATTCATTTTTTCAGCGAATTCTTCTTGTGTTAATTCTACATATTCAATTTTCACATCAAAGTATTGTCCCGCTGCTAGTGAATATTTTTTTCTTTGATTTCTTCATATGTTACAGCTACTGAAAAATCTTCTACGGCTTCTTTGTTTAAAAATGTATTCACGATTTTGTCGATTTCAAAATCTCTTAATCTTCGTTTTTGATTGTTTCCGTCCTTATATTCCTCACCCATCTTAGATGCATCAATCAATACTACTTTATCTGTTTTTCTGGAGTTATCAAAGAATAGAACAGAAACATTTGTACCAGTATTAGCAAATACATTTGATGGCATACTAACACATCCGTATACAATGTGTTCATCTACTATATGCTGTAAAATCTTTTTTTCTACACCACTCTTTGCAGTAACAAATCCGGTCGGTATAACAATAGCACCTTTACCCGTTTCCTTAAGAGAATTGATAACGTGTTGGATAAAGCAAGTATAAATAGCCATGCTTTCTTTTTTCTTCTTAGGCACGTTAGGAACACCAGCCCAGAAACGAGCGGGCATAGATGCAATTTTTTCTCTTGTATCTGAAAAATCCATTTTAAAAGGAGGGTTAGAAACAACATAATCAAATTGTCTTAAATCACTTTTATCATCGGACTTATGATATGGAGCTACAAGCGTATCTCCTTGAATTGCGTGATCTAAAGAAGAAACTAAGCCGTTAAGTATTAAATTTAATTTCAACATCTTATTACTTCTTTGCGAAATATCCTGAGCAAATATTGTACATTTATTTTCACCAATTCTGTGACTAAGTGCCATCAATAATGTTCCTGTACCTGCTGAAGGGTCGTAACATTCAATATTGTGTAGGTCTTCATCTTCTCCAACAAGTAGTCTTGCCATTATTGTTGCTATTGAATGAGGTGTATAATATTCAGCATATTTACCTCCGCCGGCTGTATTGTAGTCTTTTATTAAATACTCGAAAATAGCAGCAAAGAAATCGTAGTTTTCAGCAAATGCTTCTTCAAAAGAAAAGTTTACTAATTTATCTACTAATGCTCTTGCAAACGGAGCTCTTTCTCCATCATCAGTAACATAGATTGTTAGTTTTTCAAAAATAGGAATTTTTGTATTTTGCGTTGTTTGAGTAGAAAAAATATCAATATTTTTATCGGCAATATCTGTCATCGTACTGTCAAATATTAAGTCAAAATCTCCCTTTGCTTGCTGATTCCATAGATTTGCGATTAAATGTTCCGGATTTAATCTAGGTACATCAGGTGAAAGCTCATCAAAAATATCTAAACGTTCATCCTCTGTCATATTTGCATATTCAATTTCCCATTTCTCCGCATTTTTTAGTTTTGGACTAATGTTTTTAACTTCATATCCAAATTTATCATTGATAAATTTATATAAGAATATTTGAGTGATGATTTTATACTCGTTACCATCGTTTCCCATACCATATTTTTGACAAGTGGACTTAAGATCATCAATCAACTTAATTGTTTTTTCCTTTGTATTCATTAATGTTTCTCCTTATGCAATCATATAAGTTTCGTTATATTGATTTAAATATTGTTTTGTTATGCGACTTTGAATGAATTGTCGGTCTGCTCTATCATTTACAACACCTAATTTATTCATTCCTTGCTTAATTTGTTGCATAACTGTTTGTTCAAAATAAGCATCCTTTTTAAGAACATCATTTCTGTCATAAACAACTTGGTCTATATCTGTTTTGATAGATAATAAAACATTCATTATATTTACGTCAAAATCAGAAACTATTGGTTTTTTATTGGCAGTTTTACGAATTTGATTTTCTTCTCTTATGCGTTTATGAACCCTTGCAAACTTTGCATCTCCGTTATATTTTCTAAGCAATGCTTTGTTGCGTGTTTGCAAATCATTGAGTTTCTTTAATATTTCATCAAGGTCTTTCCCTTGTTCTTCTAACTCGCTAACGCTCTTAGGTTCAAAACCATGTTGCTTAAATCTAAGTAAAAATGCTTCTTGTAAAGTAATATACTCTGGATCATCATGGTCAAAGTTATCAACAAAAGCTCTGACTGTTTTTCTATATTTTTCAGTAACAGCTTCTTTTCCACCAACTAATTTTAATTCTTCTTCACTTACTTTACTGAAATTAAATGTAATATCTTCCATCGCTTCATTAACCAATAACTTTGTTGCATCATCATTCGCAAACATTTCTTTTTGATTAATATTATCAATATGATGTTGTACTTCTGAAATCAACATTGGAAGTTTTGTCAATTCCATATTTGCGAATATTTCTTTTAATTTTTCATCTCCAAAAGTTCTAACTATATTACAACAATCACGAGCAGCAACTAATACCTTCTTTAATTTTAGTAATTCTTGTTTATCTTCAATAGTCGAAATTTCAGAACTAAAAACCTCTGCATTGTCCGTAGTATAGTTAAACAATACTTGTTGTACTTCCTGCATTTGTGCTACAAGTGCATCAGGATCTTCAATTACTTGGCTGAATGTATCAGTTACATTTTCTGGTCCAACTTCGTTTGGATCATTAAAACGATTAAGTTCAGCAAGGTAAGCAGCATTTGTATCTGCAAAATTCTTTTTAATATCCGCAAAATCAATAACATATCCATATTTATTATCCTTATATGGTCTATTGACTCTAGTAATTGCTTGTAATAAATTGTGGTCTTTTAATTTTCTGCCAAAATATAATCTTTTTAATCTATGTGCATCAAATCCAGTTAAAAGCATATTAAAAACAATCAAAATATCCACGGTCATATTCTTCTTGAAATCTTTAACGATACCATCACGAGTATCTTTATCATCACTATCGTGCAAAATAAGACCGGCTCTCATATGAGTTTTTACAGATGCGTTTTCGTTTAATTCGTCTTGAATTTCATCAAAATATGCAGCTAATTTTCTTGCTTGTTCACTAGTTTCACAAATGACCATTCCACCTAATGTATCATCTCCACGAATTTGTCTGAAACGTTTTAAATCTGAAATAATATAACGTAACAACTCTTTTACATAATTATCGTGTTCTACTATCTGATTCTTTTTAACATCTTTCTTTTCGACTAAAGTTTCTAATTTTTCGTAGATTTGAGAAAGGCGTTCTTTGTATTGTGTTTCGATGTCTTCTCTTATAATTTTTAATGTATATCCATCTAAAATGGACTTGTCATAATAGTAGGTATGAAGATAGTTACCAAACACCCTCCAAGATTCACGTTCTTCTTTTAAAAGTGGTGTACCAGTTAATGCAATTTTGATTGCATTTTGGTCTGCGTCAAGAAGATTTGCTAAAAATGAACCTTCTGGTTTATATCCTCTGTGTGCTTCGTCAATAATAAAAACCCTTTGCAGATTTGTAGCATAATTGGATAGTTCAACTTTTTCTTTATCTTCAGTAAATCTTTGAATATTTACTACTGTGATTTCAGGCTTCCCAGAATTTCCTTCTTGTGCCTGATTATTTCTAAATTGAGCCATCAATTCAGCTCTTGTATTAGCTGTTTTTACATCTAGACCTCTTGCTTCAAATTCTTCAGATGCCTGTTTTAACAAATCCAATCTATCAACAATAAAATAGAATTTTGCGACCTTATTTTCTTTGCTAAAATAATCCGATAAAACATATGTCAGATTGTATGATAGTGCGGTTTTACCACTACCTTGTGTATGCCATATAACACCCGATTTGACACCTTCAGATATTTTTTTACGCACTGTAAGAGCAGCAAACATTTGTTGATATCTCATAATATGTTTTTGTTCTGTAGATTCAATTTTTCCATCAACTTCTCTTTGCTTGCGAACATATGTGATTCCATATTTTAAAATAAATAAAATTCTTTCAGGGCTGCACATAGATGTGATAATTCTATTTGTAGGTGTATTGATTTTTATATTTGTTTGATATTCAGGTGTGTGATGAATAACCTGGCAATTAAAATCAGATAATATTTTTTTCTCAATTGTAGGATCTATGTCTTTATATGGAAAGTCATTATTGTATGGAGCTATATCTAGGTTTGTTGGGTTTTCTTCTCTAAAGCAGTTAAAATAAGCATTATCCCTTGCCGCTGTACAATAAAATGCACCTTGAATTGGCACAATTCCACCCATAGTGTCATATTCCATATTATTAGAAAAAATCATAAGTTGTGTAATATTAATGAATCTTCGAAATTTCTTATTAGGAAATCTTTGATTATTCATTCTTTTACTTTCAGCAACCATACCACCGTGGTTATTAGGCTTTTTTACTTCTATAAATACAAGAGGCAAACCATTTATAAACAAAGTTATGTCAGGGCGAAATTCATCCTGATCTCTTTTACAGGTAAACTCTGCCGTAAAATGATATGTATTATTTTTAGGATTCTCAAAATCAATCAACTTTACTGGAGAAACAGCAGATAATCTTTTGTAGAAACTATATCCTAAATCATCGTTGTCTAATTCTTGGCGTATAGTCATTAAAGTTTGTTTTGCTTCACCTTTGCGTGTTGGATTTAATTGGTTGAATTGCTTTTCAAAAATATCTATTAAAATATTCGTGTCGGGATCATATACAGTACCAGCCATATCTTCAGTAATTTTTCCGAAATAATCGTATCCAATTCTTGTTAAATGAACAAGTGCTGGCATTTGTACACGTGTTGCTTCTGTAAATATTCTTTGATTTGTAGTCATGATTGACCCTCCAATTTATATATTGATAAATATCTAATAACTATTGTTTTAAGTATTAATATCCCAATCTATCGTATATTATAAGACAATTCCCATAACATTTCAATAAAGCCCTTTCTCAAGCTGCGAAGGGTATTTTTTACATTATTTCCTTTTTTAGTTTACATTATTTCCCATTTATGTTATTATTTACTTGTCACCAAGATTAAGCTTTATATGCTGCCATTCTCATTGGTGATTCAAACTAAGTTATTCCTTACATATACTCTCTTATTTTTGAATGTATATGGAAGAACATCTGAGGTTTCTCTAGAAGACGCAGGTTAAATTATTCCTGCGTCTTTTAGTATTTAGGAACCCCATATCCATAGATGGAGTAAGAACCTCTTATATATCTTTTCTCCACACACTTATCATGAGAATTACCCTCAATCGTAGTTACAATTCCTTTTTCACACATTTTTACAATTCCTGTGTGATCTGCTACACCATCATTTTCCCAGTCAAAGAAGATAATATCTCCTGGTTTAGGTTCATACTTTCTTCCCTGAAACCGTCCTCTTTCCTTGAACCAGTTTATGCCGTCACTAACTACTGCATATTTAGGCACTATTTCATTTTCTATATATCCACACTGATCAGCGCACCAGCTTACAAAACAGGCACACCATTCTACATGACCGTTAAATCCATACCATCTCCAGTATGGCTCTCCACCAATATTACCAACCTGTTCTTCCGCTACCTTTACAATTACACCATTACCTACACCATAATTGTAGTTACCATAAGGATAATATCTTAGAACATGACTGACATACAGTTTATCTCCATAGGATTCTATTCCCATTTCCTTAGCCTTTTTATTGCTGTATTCATCAGCATTGGCTACGGTATAACCGCCATCCTTTTTCTTTGCCCAGTTAAGATAATCCTCTCCATAATTATAACTCTGTAAAGCTAACCGTATATGCTCCATATCTATTGGATATTCGCATTCTGACTTCTTAAGTAACTCACTTAAAAAGGCTACTCCGCATTTAATTGAGTATTCAGGTTCTGTTATACCATTTGGATACTTGGTGTTATATTTACATCCACTGCTCTGCATCGGGTCCTTTCCCCTCCCTGCCGACTCCTGCATCATTACAGCTTTAATAAGCTCCACATAGTCTGGGATTTTATATTCCTTTGCATACTTTGTGATAACACTGGTGTATGCTTCTACCTCAGGACTTACTTTAGTAAACCCTGCAGTACTATCTCCAAAGAAATGAATCGCAGCTCCAAAAAGGCAACAGATTACAATCACAACTACAGAAATCCATCCTGCTGCCATAATTGCTGATACAATAGCTTTCATACTCTGAATAGCTAATATGGTTCCATGCCTTACAGTATAAATAATACCTTTTATACCCTTTTCGCTAACTTTAGCAGACTTCTTAAGGTTATTTGCAGTAAGCTGTTTATTAATTGCATTCTGTTTAGCAAGCTGAAAAGCCTTCTTCTTCATTGCTTTATTCCTTACTTCATTAGCACCTTTATAAATTGCTTTATGTGCTGTTTCTGTTTTAATAGAACTCCCTGCAAGTCTTCTTCTTTTCATCATATTCTTACCTGTATTCTGCTCAATGGTTTTAATCTGTTCTGCTCGAATTCTTCTGTCTTTTATTTTTCCTTTTGCTATTACTGCGTTCTGTTTTGTTTTAAGAAAGTTTTTTCTTCCCTTAGCATTTACTGTATCAGCTCCGGCATAGAAAGCATTTTCAGTTTCTCTCTTAATTTCTCTTGTAGCATAATCAGAAAGAGAGCCATCACTTTCTGTAGCAGATCCGGCTCTCTCCCTGTTCTTCAATACATTATGTTTCAATTTAGATGAAAGACTGGCACTATGGTCAAAAGTCTTAATTGAGCAACGCACCTTTTCTTTCGTTTTAATGTCTGCCATAGATTCTCCTTTCTTACAATGTCTCTCCAGGCTTTGTTGTCATCAGTTTATATAACTTGGTATTCCTTGGAAAGTTATTCTCAAAAGGTACAAGTGAACTTCCAACTTTTAGAAGACCATGTCCTGCATCAACATTTTTAATATAGGATAGCTGCTTATCTGAAATATTAAGAAGCCTAGCAAGTTCTATTTGGTCTGTTGCTGCCTGGTTAAGCATTACAATAAACTCTGAGTTGGAAAGCATTGTTCTTGCAGTATGCGACTGTAATAAGTCTTCCACGTTCTGCGTAAGACCTGTACAGTATGCACCATACTTTCTTACCCTCTTCCATAACTTGAACAGAAACTGCGCACTATACTCATGCATAAAAAGAAGGTAGATTTCATCTATAAAGATAAATGTCTCTCTACCCTTTTCTCTATTTGTTGTAATTCTGTTTAAGATGTTATCTAAGATTACAAGCATACCGATTGCTCTCAGCTGCTCTCCTAATTCAAAGATGTCATAAGACACAAGTCTGCTGTGAGTATTCACGTTAGTTTCCTTAGCAAACGTATTTAGAGAACCAGTTGTGAATAGTTCAAGTTCCAGCGCTAAAGAATGTGCTTCAGGTTCAGGCTGTTTTAAAAGCTCATCTCTGAAATCTTTTAAAGTTGGTACCTTACCTTCATAACCCCTTTCTTTGTATTCCTTATAAACTATTTCTGTACAACGGTCAATAATAGACTGCTGCCCTTTGGCAAATCTGTGACCTGCAATAATCTGCTCACATAAAGACTGTATGAACTGTGACTTCTCAATAATAGGATCTACTGCCCCATAGTCTTTATTCATATCCATTGCATTAATATGGTTAGGGCTGGTTGCCGATATCTCAATAACTTCCCCGTTTAAGGCTCTTACTAGTGGAGCATATTCTCTTTCAGGGTCGATAATAATAATATCAGCATCTGATGATAACATAAGATGAATAATCTCATTCTTCCCAATAAAAGACTTCCCTGATCCGGATACTCCTAAGATAAAGCTATTACCATTTAAAAGCTGTCTTCTGTCAGCCATAATAAGATTCTTACTGATTACATTCTGTCCAAAGTAAGTTCCATGGCTATCCTGTACTTCCTGTACATTAAATGGCATAAGAACTGATAATGACTCTGTAGTAAGAGTTCTGAATGCATCAATCTTTCTTACTCCATATGGTAATGCTGTATTTAGTCCGTCAAGCTGCTGATATTTTAAAATGCTGAGCTGACATAAGTGCTGTCTTGCAGTTGTCATTAAAGCTTCAGTATCATTATCAAGCTGCTCTTTAGTTTCAGCAGTATGGACAATAGTTACAATAGAAAGCATCATTCTCTGGTCTCTTGTAGTTAAGTCATCAAGGAACTCCTTAATCTCTTTACGCTGAGATTCCATATCATATGGAACTACTGCCGAAAAGTTGTTATTTGCATTCTGCTTCCTCTGCCAGTTAGTGATGTTTGTTTCTACACCTAAAAGTCTGTTTTCCACATCACGAATGGCTTCATCTGTTGGAACAGGCACAGTATCAATGGAAAGCATCATATTACGATTCATTTCTGTAAGATCTGAAATCATAGCATCCTTAATATATGATGCATACTCTCTAAGAAAAAGTACTCTGCCATATCTTTCTCCCAGTCGGAAATAGTCCCTTCCATTTTCAAAACACTCTGGGCAAATAGAATCCCTAAAGTCATACCCTTTCTGTTTCTTATCTTTTAAGTCAAAATAGAACTCGTTTTCTTCTCCTTCACGGTAAAAATCAAACATAATTCTAAGTCTTTCAACTGCAGTAAGAGGTGTGCATGTTGAACCTAATCGGTTAAAGTGAGAGATAAGGTCATTACCAAACCTTTTAAAGTAGTTCCTTGCTTCTTCAATGCTGTTTTTATGAATAGAAACTGTTACATACTTCTCCTGGATAATTGAATTAACTCCCATAGCTTTTTCTGTAAGCATTTCATTATATTCGTTTCTGTAAACATCAAGAGTATCATTTTCTGTATTCATAAGAATCCGTTTCTTAAATTCTTTTTCATTTACTCTTCTATTGTTAATGGTAATCTTTGTTGTAGCATTACGATCAAAGGAGTTAAGCAGCTCTGAATAATTTAAGAACATTGCTTCTTTATCTTCTCTTGAAGCCACATAGTAATTAATATCACTAAAGCGATACGTTTTCGAGTACTTATCTTTGCCTACTTTAAAAATACCATCATCATAAAGTACCTGCGCAGGAATAATATCCTGTACTATACGTGGTATCTTAAATGCTTCTTTATCCTGTTTAAGAATGTTTTTTAATGTCTTCAACTCTACCTGCCCCCTTTCTTAATCTGAACATATTTCTTCTTCTCTTTCTTTTTTCTTCCTTCTTCGCTTCCTCAAGCAACTGGCTGTATAAATTTGTATTTCCAAATACCAGTTTCTTTGGAATAAGTAATTCTGACTTGATCCAGGCTATTAAAAACTTTTCCGCAGGCATTCCGTTATACTTAAGGAACCCTAAAAGGGCAAATGGGAATGCACATAAAATGCATACCCAGCTTGCCACTTCAAGACCAAGTACAGGTTTTAAAAGAATATATGTCACTACTGCTACTACGCATGCAATGACAGAAAAAATGAACTGTCTCATTGACAGTCCAAAAAATATTGATTCTGTATATTCTCTTATTTCTCTGTTAATCTTGACTTCCATTTAATTCTCCTATCTATCTTTCTCTCTCTTTCTCTTTATTTTTTTCTTTCACTGACTCAGGAATTGCAAAATCAATGTGCTTTTCCTCTGCATCATAGCGAAGAAGTTTATCACTAAGTTTATCCTTTGGTCTAACAACCGTTTCATTTGCTGTGCGTAAAATACCTTCAAGGTACTCTGCACTGTGACCTGCATCACAGGACATAATCATAAATTCATGCACACTTGATGGAATAGCATAAAAGTCACCACCTAACATTTTTGCAAGTTTTTCTCTTACTTCCGGATAAAACATTACGGTTGCTCCACGAATATTCTTATTATTAGATAAAACGTATGCGCTTTCTGTCAATGGTGTATTCACATCATAATCATTTAATGCCGGTCTGTTTTCAGGGAAAACGCCTACTGAATCTTCTAAACTTAAGAGCGTAGCAGGATATAAGACCGGGGTATTCTTTTCTGCTGCTTCATGCACTGCTTCAAGATTATATCCGTATTCACTTGCCATTTTCTTCGAAATCATCATAACATGACTTGCATTGATATCAATTCCATACACCATAGCAAGATCACCTGGCAATCTCATATTTACAAGGTGGTTTAGTCTATTCTCATTCATTTTCACTCCCACAACCTGAAAAATAATTCTGTCCTCAATATTTTTAAATAAAAAATCCGGCTTATCCTTCACTCCAAATCTTTTTTCAAAGAAATCATAAGTTTCTTTAATATCCCTAATAACTTCTTCTACAGGAGTTCCACACTCATAGGCTTCGTAATATTCTGCCACTGGAATAATAGGGCTTGATTTTTTATCTTTTCCAATAATGCAAAGCCCTTCTCTTTCAATCTCATTAATCTCTCTCTTTGTTTTCTTAAAGACATTTCCTTTTCCATATGTTTCTTCTAAACCTTTAATTACACGTTCTACAAATTTTTCTTTACTTAACATATTTTTTCCTCCTTATAATCCCATCATTTCTCTTACAATCCGATCTGACATCTTAACTGCACCTACTAATACCAGCATATTAAATACAAGTTCTCCAATATATGCCCATACCATGGATACTGCTGAGTTTCCGCTTTGTATCTCTGGTGGAGCTGCTGCAAAAGCTGAAAAGATAATACATGCCAGTAAGATTATTGCTCCCTCAAGACAAACTGCTGCATAACTCTTAATGAAGCTTTTTCCTATCTGCTGGGTTGGTTCTCCAGCAAATGTTGATAAAGGAATAGGTGCAATTGCTGTATACATATACAACTTAAAGAATCTTCCGTATACTGTCATAATGATGATAAAAGACAGTAACGTGATGAACAATCCACCTATAAGGGTCACTGCCCAAAGTGGTACACTTTCTAAAAATCCACATTCTTCAATAGCTGTAATCAATTCCTGTGGAAGAACTGCTTTTGTTGCTCCTCCAATTCCTGCTGTACTCATAATGTTACTTATTACTCCCTGAATAATATCAAAGAGCGCAAGCATTAACTCTAAACCGTAAGTTACTGCCCCTTTTGCAAGAGCAAAACGGATAAAAATTTTGAGTGCATGTTCAGGCTTTTTTACTTCAGTAAAACTACCACAGGTTTTAATCACTCCGGCAACAAAAAAAAGAACTAGCAATGCCAGTCCTATTCCTATAAGTCCATTATGAATATTTAATATTATATTCCATATGGTCCCGCCTTTAAAGTTTTGTGGTGATTCTGTTAATAGTGTCCATACTTCCGTCAGTTTACTGTTCCAGGTTTCAAGTGCATTCTGCAGATGCTGAACTATCCAGTTGTCTGACACATTTCATACCTCCTTTTCTTAGATTTCATCTTATCACCTCCTCGCGACTTAAATTTAGGTATTAAAAAACCCAGCTGAAATTAACAACTGGGTATGTAATATAATTGAGAATTTCTTATTTCTCATTCATTTTCTTTTATACCAAGAAAACACGCTATAAACGATATCGTTCCTGTAATACCAAAAAAAGCATACAAAATATCAATTATAAATTGTAGAAACTAATATTTAACAAATAACGCCTAGCTGGTTAAATAGCTAGGCATTATATCATCTAATTTCAAATAGCTTTTGAATATAAAAATAATATTTCCCTATTTTTTCAAATATTTTTCACACTCTTATATCTTATCCATATAAAAAGATGTGCTAAAACGATTATAACATGTGGAAAATAAATTAAAAAATCCCTTGTATAAATAGCGCCCATCAGACCTATCAAGGATATTCCGAAAGCTAGGAAATAGAATATAAAGAACAGTATTTTCATAAAAACATTTCTATTTACTATAGAAACAACAATGGATAATATTCCTAATGCAAATGGTGCTACTGAAAAAGGATTCACAATATCATACATATCCGCCCAAATATTATCTTTTATTAATTGATCTAATCCATAAAACGGGAAATAGTAAAAAGCGATTAATACCATTACTCCTATTGGCATTATGAATTTTAAAACTATATTAGTATCTACTATATTTTGTGCTTTCTTAACATTTTTATCTATATTTTTCATAATCTGCAACTGAAAAAGCCTCCCTTCTCTGTAACTGTACGTCCTTTTTTATCAGCCCAATAGTGTACTGCTTTTGCAGCATCCTTTTGAGAACCGCTCATTCTATGTAAATTTTTTTCTATATATATCGCTAATTCTCTATCGCAAGAGCATTTATGGTATCCTCTTTTTTTATAACATTCATCGTGTCTTTTACAACCTTCATCTAATATATCTATTGGAATGCCACTTCCGTATTTCGGTCCACAATAATTCCCATAAACAGGAATAGACACACGAGTTACTACTTCTTGATTATAAGAACATGCAAACTCATATGCAAGATCCATAATTTTTAGAATATCAGAATTCACACTATCATTAACTGCTTTTTCTCTGTTATATACTATTTTCTCATTACTATCAATAAACAGATACTCACTAATAACTTTTTCATCTTCTTTCATCTGTGATGTTTCTGTATTGATTACTGTTGCAAACACTGTACTAGGTAATGCTGCTACAGCAATTAAA
>RCNI01000694.1_pt1 | contig 20109 bp, 22 predicted proteins | sample 2041151 | NCBI WGS metagenome assembly RCNI01 (sample SAMN09708214, study PRJNA481090) | feces metagenome | isolation source: feces | place: Antarctica: Albino Rookery | reverse complement strand
AGAGGGGACGATTACCTTTTCAAACACTGCGAAAGCCTTAACTTCCGTAGAGGTGGGGAGACTATTTGACCGCTTTTATACAGTAGAATCCGGACGGAGTTCTACCGGGCTGGGTCTTTCCATCGCTAAAATTTTGACCGAAAAATCCGGCGGGCAGATTACGGCTGATTATTACGAAAACCGCCTGTATATCAAAATACAGCTGTAAACCACGGCCTTATATTCTTTAAATTTACGATAAAGTACACATTATATTAAGCTCCAAAGCTTAAAAAACCAGCCGTACATTTACGGCTGGTTTTTTCATTTTCTGCCTGTATGTTTTTTATAAATAACTTTCTCCCCGATTAACGCTCTTTCTGAGGTAGTTTCCTATATTGGTGACACACATCAAAAGACAGACAAGGAACGCACCCGGTATCAGTACAATCCACCACGACTTTGTCATAAGAGCTTTTTCTGCAAGAGAGAGCATACTGCCCCATGAGATTGTATCAAGGGGCAAGCCCATACCCATAAAGCTAAGAGTTGATTCTGCAACTATAGTGCCTCGTATATTCATTACCACCATAAACATTATAGAGGACACAAAGTTCGGTGCAAGATGTTCACGCATAAGGTGAAAGAAGCCGCCGCCCATGGAGCGGGACGCAAGCACATATTCAGCCTCTCGAAGCTGCCGGACTTCCGTCCTTACAACTTTTGAGATGCTGCACCAGCTTGTAAGGCCGATTACAAGGGATATTGAAAGCACATTGGGTTTACCCAAAATTGCCTGAATGAACACTATAAGCAGCAGTTCAGGAACGCTGAGTATTATTTCCGTAAAGCGCATCAAAATTCCGTCAAGCCATTTAGGAGCAAGCCCGCTCAGTGAGCCGTAAATTATGGCAATTAGGGTAGAAATTGCAGTTGCGAAAAAGCCTATAAAAATAGAAATTCTGCCGCCGTGCCAGATACATGAGAAAATATCTCTTCCCAGCGTATCTGTGCCGAAGATAAATTCCGAGTTGGGCGGCTTATTGTAATTTAATAGGTCAAGATAAGAGGGGGCTTTGGTGCTTACAAGCTCTGCAAAAAGACACAGAATACACAGCACGCTCAGAATGATTACTGACAGAACAGGGAAGGATTTTTTCCGTTTCTTAGACTCTTGCTTTGGTTTTTCAATCTCCTGAATTCCAACTATACTGAAAAGTTCTTTTTCACTCACTGTGTACTCACCTCCATATCTTCAAGGCTTTCCATACCCCGAATTCTGGGGTCTATTCGCTCATTTATTATCTGGCCTATCATATTGAAGAATATAACTACTATTCCTGTCATGACGCACAGCACCATAAGCATGTTATAGTCTGCATATCTGGCGCTTTCATAGGAAAGGGTACCCAAACCGGGATATGCAAAAACTGTCTCAACTATGTATGTGCCGCCGATAACATGGGGAACGGATATAGCCATAAGGCTTATGTATGAGGGCATAATGTTTCTCAGACAATGGCCGAACATAATTTTTGCCTTGCTCTGGCCTTTGGATTTACAAAGCTGCACATAATCTGCCCGAATTTCCTCCAGAAGCTTATTTCTGACCATGCAGCCGTAATACCATGGGTGGTTTAAAAGAACCACCGCCATAGGCAGAATAAGATGAATAATTCTGTCCCCTATATCTCCGGCATTTCCTATTGTGTATGCTCCGCTGCTTGGCAGCCAATGAAGCTCCACGCAGAAAACAAGTATAAGCAGCAGCGCATACCAGAATTCCGGTATGCAGCAGGTAAAGGTTCCGAGCTTGCAGAGAAGCTTGTCTATCCATTTATCCTCGTTCCATGCACACAAAATGCCAAGTGCCAGAGCGCCGATGAAAATAAGTATATAGCCTATTCCGCCCAGGATGAGAGTGTTTACCGCTCTTTTTGAAATAACGTTTAAAACGTCCTGCTTGTATTTATATGAAATGCCGAAGTCACCCTGCATGGCACTTTTGATCCATTTGCCATACTGAATGTATATGGGCTGGTTTAAGCCAAGCTTTTCTCTTGCTGTTTCTTTTTCTTCAACGCTCATTTTTTCAACTCTCTCCCCATAATATGAGCGGAGCGGGTCACAGGGAGTAAGTCTGGATATATAAAAGACCAGAAGAGACAATACAAATACGCTAATTAAAAAAATTAAAAGCTTGGAGCCGTAATATAGCAGCTTGTTTTTCCTGTAATTCATTTTATTACGCCTCCGTCAGCACAAAATGTTCCGGCCTGACCTCAGTAAAATTGCCCTTTGCTGAAAAGTCAATAGCTTCAAAATCAATTCTCCGCCGCTGCTTTTCTATAATCGGGTCAGGTACGGGAATAGCAGACATAAGGGCTTTCGTATATGGATGCAGGGGATTAGAATAAAGCTCTTTTACCGGTGCAAGCTCAACCAAAGTGCCGCGGTACATAACTCCGACTCTGTCGCAGAGGTATTCCACCATAGAAAGGTCATGGGCAATAAAAAGAATTGAAAATCCATGTTCCTCCCGCAGGTGCTTAAAAAGATTTATAATCTGGGCCTGTATGGACACATCAAGAGATGCTATGGGTTCATCTGCCACAAGAAGCCGCGGTTCCATAGAAACCGCCCTTGCAATGGCAACGCGCTGTCTTTGACCGCCTGACAGCTCTGAGGGGTATTTATTAAGATAGCTCTCATCCATGCCCACATATTTAAGCTGAAATGCGGCCTCGTCGTAGTAAGTTACCCGCTTCGGCTTTATATGATGTATGCGCATAGGCTCTGTAATAATATCGCAGACTTTCATGCGCTGGTTAAGACTGGAAGCGTTATCCTGAAAAATCAGCTGCCGTTCTCTCTGCAATTTCTTTCTATTTGCTTTAAATTCTGCCTTGTCCGTGCAGTCTATGCCGTCATAAATGATTTTCCCCTCATGGGGCTTATATATATTCATTACACAGCGAGCAAGGGTAGATTTGCCGGAGCCGGATTCACCCACAAGGCCGAAAATCTCACCCTCATTTATGTTGAAGCTTACATTATTTACTGCCTTAATTGAGAGCTTTTTCGTAAGCTTGAAGCTGTGGCTTAAATTCTGAATTTTAAGTATAGGCTCAGCCATTAAGTTTACCTCCCACCGGTCTTTTAATTTGTGGTGCTCTCTCATCCAATAGCCATGTGGCCGCATAGTGAGTGTCAGACACCTTAAAAAGGGGAGGGGCTTCTTTGTAATCTACGGCAAGAGCATATTTATTCCGGCAGGCAAAGGCATCGCCTTTCGGCGGGGCTATAAGTGTGGGAGGCATACCGGGTATGGTGTTTAATTTATCCTTACCCTTGCAAAAAGCGGGTAGGGAACTGAGAAGCCCCCATGTATATGGATGCCTTGGGTCATAGTAAATTTCTTCCGCAGTTCCGATTTCTACAATTTTACCGGCGTACATTATAGCCACCCTGTCGGCAGCTCTCGCTACCACCCCCAGATCATGGGACACTAAAATCGTGGCAGTGTTAAGCTTTTTTTGAATAGCTCTCAGCAAGTCTATTATCTGAGCCTGAATTGTAACGTCAAGTGCCGTTGTAGGCTCATCGGCAAGGAGTATTCTGGGGTTTCCCGCAAGTGCCATAGCCATAACGCTTCTCTGTCTCATGCCGCCGGAAAAATTATATGGATAGAGTTTGTATCTCTCTTCTGCCCGCTCTATGCCTACAAGCTCCATAAGCTCAATTACCCGCTTATGTCTTTCTTCCCGGCTCTGCTTCCTGTCGCTGTGTACGACAGCTTCTTCTATCTGCCTGCCTACACTCATTGTAGGGTCAAGCACAGTCATAGGGTCCTGAAATATCATGGAAAACAGCTTTCCCCGCAGCTTTCGCATTTCTTTTTCTGTATAGCGGCTTATATCAGTGCCGTTTACGATTATACTCCCGCTCTCGACTACTGCGTTTTTCGGTAAAAGGTGAAGTATGCTTTTGCAAAGCATACTCTTTCCGCAGCCTGATTCACCCACCAGCGCCAGAACCTCGCCCTCGCGGAGTGTCAGACTCACGTCACGAACCGCCTGCACCTTTCCGCCTGAGCCGTTAATACTCACGCTCAGGTTTTTAATTTCCAGAACATTGCCCATTTATAATCCCTCTAAACAGCACGAAATTAAGCTCCTTAACTTTCAATTAGCCGGGAAAAGATTTTTCTTTCCCCGGCGTAATATTAAGCTTTTGTTTTAATTAAAATGTCCAGTCACACACATTCCAGAAGATACCCACTCCGTGATGACCTAAAACGGTATCTGTATCAATACCTTTAAGGTTCTTATCTGCGACATAAACAGCGTCAATGTAGCAGAAGAAAGTGTATGCAGGATTATCTGCCAGAGCTTTCTGGAAGCTTGCATATGCCTCGTCGCGCTTTTCCGGCTCATCAGTCTGTCTTGCCTCAGTCAGATATTTATCTACCTGCTCATTTGAATATCCGGAGTAGTTTGCGCCCTTGTCAGTGCCAAACACCTTGTATGTGTGGTCATCAGCGTCAAAGGGAGAGCCCCAGCCTATAATACAGCAATCCTGACCGCCCCAGTCAATTCCCTCAGGAGGAACGGCACCAGTAACATCAAGGCCGATTTCTCTCAGCTGCTGTACGGCAATCTGAGCCATATCAATTCTCACCTGATCGTCAGCATGGGCATTTATTGTAAAGCTTAAACGCTCACCGTTTCTGCACCAGAAGCCCTCGTCGTCCTTTTTGCAGCCTGCATTCTCAAGAAGCTGAACTGCTTTTTCAGGGTTATAGTCGTAATGCTCAACATCCTCGCAGTTGTAGATATTTCTCTGAATGGGGCTGTAAGCAACCACGCCTTTTCCGAGCACTACTGCATCCAGAATAGCCTGTTTATCTATTGCGTAGGAGATAGCAGGGATAATGTCTGCATTCTGCTGCCAGAAAGGATTCCAGAAGTTATAAAGAATACCTCTGTAATCGGATGTCGTCATATCGTATAAGGTGTGATCTTTATCGTTTTCAAAGCCAACGGAATCCTTGGGTGTTACCTGTGCCAGATCAAGTTCTCCGGTCTGGAGCTGTAAGGCTCTGACGGTGTATTCGGGAACAATTTTAAAGATTATAGTGGGAATATTGGCAACGCCTGCAAAATAATCTTCATTTCTCTTTAAAACTATTGCCTGTCCCTCATCCCACTCATGAAGCTTATAAGGACCGGTGCCTACGGGATTGAGGAAGTATTCGCTTTCCTGTACATTCTCGCCCTCAAGCAGATGCTTGGGGAGGATTGACATAGTCATGTAGTCAAGAAATGCGGCGTTGGGAGCGGAGAGCTTAAAGGAAACGGTATAGTCATCTATAACGTTTATTTCTTCTACATCCTCGTAGTTGGGTGCATTTTCAGAGCCGTTGTCAGGGTCCATAATTATACCATAGGTGAATTTTACGTCCTCAGCGGTAAAAGGCTCTCCGTCGTGCCACTTTACGTCGTTGCGTAGGTGGAAAGTATAAGTATTGGTGTCCTTGTCTATATCCCACGATTCAGCAAGACGGGGGATAACCTTGCCAGCCCCGTCATGGTCTGTAAGGCCATCAAAAATAAGGACATTTATTTCCCCGTGTTCATCCAGAGCGGGATTTATGCGGGTATAGTCTCCACTGCCGTAAACAAGAGTGTCTTTCGGCTTTGCCGATTCCTCAGCTTTCGGAGTTTCCTGCGCCGGTGTCTCGGTTGCAGGAGCTTCGGCGGGCGGCTGTTCAGCTTTGCTGCCGCAAGCCGCAACACTCAGGCACATAATAAGCGCCAGAAGCAGGGAAACGATTTTAGATGTTTTTTTCATGCTGCAATATCTCCTTTTAGTTTTTTGCTTTATTTATCTTGACCATAACAAAAAATATATACTGCAACAAGCCCCCATGGGGGATATAGATTTGCCTGTTTTGTACATTTTATCAAAATTGGCTAATATTGTATAGTATCTAAGAGTAAAAATTGATAATATATTTTTCTCTTTTTGTTCATATTGTTAAATAACACCCGGTCAGCTTCAAAAATGTCTAAACTATGAACAAAAATACAATTTGTCATTGAGCTTTCGTTCAATAATTGTATAACATATATACACTATCAAATTATTAAAGTACGTTGCTATATGCAGCAACGTGTTTTTTTATGGCAAAAATAAGGAAGTGTTTATTATCAGCAGCTATATCAGTGCTCTGAGATCGGCATGATTGAAAGCCTTCTCTGCGGCGCAGCAGCAGGCAAAATGAAAGGGGAGAAGCTCAACGCAACAAGAGAGCTTATGGCTCAGGGTATCGGAAACATCATAATTCCTCTCTTCGGCGGTATTCCCGCAACCGCAGCTGTCGCCCGTACTTCCGTTGTGATTAAGAGCGGTGGACAGACAAGAGTTGCAAATGTTGTACATTCCGTTGCTCTTATTCTTTCCATGTTTTTGCTTGGCGGCATTATGTCCCGTATTCCTCTTGCTTCTCTTGCCGGTGTCCTTATGTTGACCGCATTCCGTATGAATGACTGGACTGCCATAAAGCATATTTTCTCCAAGAAGCTTAAATACTCCATTCTCCAGTATGTACTCACTATGCTTGCAGCTTGTACTTTTCGACCTGACAACAGCCATAGTCATCGGAGCTATTGCTGCAATGCTGATATTTATTCTTAAGAGCAGCAACCTTAAGGTTGACATCAGCGATGTTGACGATAAGAAGCTGGGCTACTCTGAGCATAATGTACACAAACATATTAAGATAGTATATCTGGCAGGCCCTCTGTTCTTCGGAACACAGGAGCAGCTCACAAAGAAGCTTGAAAGCATAGAAAACCTCCATAACCTGAGAGCTATCGTATTTTCAATGCGCGGCGTACCCCAAATTGATGACAGCGCAATAAGCGAGCTTGAAAGCTTGTACAAATTCTTCAGTGAAAACGGCACTATTGTTCTTATCTGCGGCGTGCCTCCCGATGTAGTAAAAACTATGGACAGAGCAGGTTTTGTAGTTAAAGTCGGCAAAGAGTCCTTCCTGTGGGACGCAATTACAGCATTTGATATGCCGGATGAATGTCTGGATATTCCCAAAATTAAATAAAAAATTTACCCTGTCTGACTTTTCAGACGGGGTATTTTTGATGAAACAGGGTGTCAAAATCCGTTCCCATGTTACGCCGCAGATTATAGAGCGGTTGGAGAATCGGTCCGTAATTTTCCCTAAGTGTTGTTTTACCCCACTCGATAATGTAAAGAACGTAACTGCGTTCATCCTGCGGGTGCCTGTTTTTTTCAATCAGGCCTCGTTCAAACAGTTGTCTTAAACAGCGGCTCACCGCATGAGCCGATTATTCAAAGCGTAATCGCATCACCCGCTCAATAGGCTTTTATATCCAATATCCTAGCAAAAATTTAATTTGACTTTTTCCGAAAGCCGGCGTATAACTAAATTAACAATAAAATAGTGAACGGGAGCTTGTGTTACAGGCTGAGAGTAAGGATGGACCTTAGACCGTGAACCTGATTTGGGTAATGCCAACGTAGGGATACACAGATGCGCGTATTTACGGGAGTTGCCTGATGAAGGCAGCTCCCTTTTTTATGCGAAAGGAAGTAGCAGAGAATTAAAAACACGCTCCATTATACAGCGGGACGCCATTGCAGTTTAAACGCAGGCTATTTTAAATTTACAGTCCTAAAGGAGAAAAATAAAATGTTCAAAGAAATGCTCAATAACGTACGCTCTAAAACCCCGCTCATTCACAACATCACAAACTATGTAACCGTCAATGACTGTGCAAACATTCTGCTTGCCTGCGGCGGTTCTCCCATTATGTCCGATGACATCAGCGAGGTTGAGGAAATCACCTCCATATGCGGCGGTCTTAATATAAATATCGGTACATTAAACGCAAATACCATTCCTTCCATGTTTGCAGCAGGTAAAAAAGCAAACGAGCTGGGACACCCTGTGGTTTTAGACCCCGTTGGTGCCGGTGCTTCAAGTCTTCGCACAAATACCGCCCATAAGCTTCTTGAGGAAGTTAAGTTTGCAGCAATTCGCGGAAACATTTCCGAGGTGAAAGCCCTCATAAACGGAGAAGGCACTACAAGAGGCGTTGATGCAGACGTTGCAGACACCGTAAATGAAGATACACTGCCTCAGGCAGTAAACCTTGCAAAAGCATTTTCCGCCAAAACCGGTGCAATCATTGCAATTACAGGCGCAATAGACATTATTGCAGACGCTGAAAAAGCATATGTTCTTTATAACGGACATCCCATGATGAGCTCTGTTACCGGTACCGGCTGCCAGCTTTCCGCCTTGACTGCCGCTTATCTTACCGCAAATCCCGAGCACCCTCTGGAGGCAGCTGCAGCCGCAGCTTGTGCAATGGGTGTATGCGGACAGATTGCACACGACCGAATGACCGAGCTTGACGGCAGCTCCAGCTACCGCAACTATATTATTGATGCCATACACAATCTTGACGGCGACACTCTGGATAAGATGGCAAATTACAAGGTGATGTAAAACTCTCGCCGCTCTTTCAGGCGAAATGATCAAGAAATGATCAAATGAACAAATTTTGATTTATTAAAGCTGACACAGTTTTGATAAAAAGCGGCAGAATGGGGGCACCACTTTATGTCGCTTAATAAAAATAATGCAATAAGGAGACTAAGCAATGAAAACAGCATTATCAATCGCCGGAAGTGATTCCAGCGGAGGCGCCGGTATTCAGGCCGATTTGAAAACCATGACCATGAATGGTGTTTTTGCTATGAGCGCAATCACAGCACTTACAGCACAGAACACAACCGGCGTTAGAGCTATTTCGGAGGTTACTCCGGAATTTTTGAAACAGCAGATTGATGCCGTGTTTGAGGACATTCGTCCTGACGCGGTAAAAATCGGTATGGTATCTTCGGTAGGTCTGATTGAAGCTATCGCAGAGCGTCTGCGCTTTTATCAATCAGAAAATATTGTCCTTGACCCTGTTATGGTTGCAACCAGCGGCGCCCGACTTATATCAACCGATGCAGTAGATGCGCTGAAAAGGGAGCTTATACCCCTTGCAGCCGTAATAACCCCCAACATTCCCGAAGCAGAAGTGCTTTCAGGAATGAGCATCCAGAATGAGCAGGATATGCAGAAAGCCACAAAAATGATAGGGGATAAGTATTCCTGCGCGGTGTTGTGCAAGGGCGGTCACAGAATCAATGATGCAAATGACCTGCTTTATGCAGAAGGAAAGGAAAAATGGTTTTATGGCCAGCGTATTGATAACCCCAATACCCACGGTACGGGCTGCACGCTTTCCAGTGCTATTGCCTCAAATCTTGCAAAAGGCTATGACCTTGAAACTTCTGTTCAGCGTGCAAAGGATTATATTTCCGGCGCATTGGCAGATATGCTGGATCTTGGAAAGGGAAGCGGTCCTATGAACCACGCCTTTGACCTTGCAGGACAGTTTAAAGACTGAAAAGTAATAAAATTTTTGATTGATAAAAGAAAGGAATTATTAAAATGAGCCAGAAATTTGATGGATATGCAGCAGAGTACGATTCATGGTTTATGCAGAACGAGAACCTCTTTAACAGCGAGCTTCTTCTCTATAAGAAGGTGCTGGGTGATATAAGCGGCAAGCGGGTTCTTTCAGTGGGCTGCGGCAGCGGTCTTTTTGAAAGCATGATAGAGCACAGCAGCATTGAAGGTGTTGAGCCCTCCAGAGACATGGGCGCAATAGCCGAAAAGCGCGGCTTAAACGTAATTGCATACGGTACTATCGAAGAGGCTGAGCTGGAAGATAACGCTTATGATATAATATACTTTAACGGCAGCTCCAGCTACATTGAAGAGCTTAAGCCGGTCTACGAAAAGTGCAAGAAGGCACTTAAAGAAGGCGGTCGGATTATCTTAATGGACGTTCCCAAAGAGAGTGCTTTCGGCTTCATGTATCTGCTTGCAAAGGCCGTGGGAACATTTGAACACTCCTCCCTTAACGGTGTAATGCCTGCGGTTCCTTATCCTCTTGAGCTTTGCTACGCCGGTGTATGGCACTCTTCCGAAGAGAAGATCAATGTACTTAAAGAGCTGGGCTTCAAGAACTTCAAGTTCTACCAGACTCTGCTTAAAAACCCCATGTACACAAACGAAGAAGTTGAGGATGTGGTTGAGGGCTACACCTCCGGCGGTTACGTATCCATAATTGCAGAAAAATAATTTTCAAGAGGTCGTATATTTTGAAACTAAGTGAGAGGCTTTATACGGCAGTACAGGATATATGGCCTGACTATCTGAACCATCCATTTGTCGTCCAAATGGCAGATGGCAGCCTGCCGCTTGAAAAATTCCGGTACTATATGCTTCAGGATTACGTCTATCTCAGAGATTACATAAAAATCTTTGCAGCCTGTCTTGAGAAAACCGACGATTTTCAGCTTGTGCGCTTTTTCAGCGATAACATTGCAGCAGTTCTGGATGAAACTGAAAGAGTGCATGTGCCCTATATGAAGCGGCTTGGTATTACAAAGGAGGAAATTTCAGCAGTTGAACCGCATATTGATAATTGCAGCTACACCCATTACATGTACACCGAGGCACAGACCGGAAACGTTCTGAGCGGGCTTACAGCTCTTTTAAACTGCTCATGGACTTACGACTTTATTGCAGAAAATATGGTCAAAAAGTATCCCGATGCTCCAAAGCATGAAAATTACGGTCAGTGGTTTGCAGGCTATATAAGCCCCGAATATAAGCAGACCAACACCGATTTAATTAACATGGTTGACCGCTTAAACGCAGATGCAAGCGACAAATATGCTGAAAAGCTCATTCAAATTTTCAGAAAGTGCAGCGAATACGAAATGCGTTTCTGGGATATGGCATATTCGATGGGAAAATAAAATACTATTTGCTTCGGAATTCTTTATTTTGCAGCACAGTGATTTCTGTATTCAGATGGCGTCATTCCTGTTTCCGTGCGGAAACGTTCTGCAAAGCTGCCCTGATTCTGATAGCCCATTTCCTGTGCAACTATGTTTATGGGAATAGTTGTTTTCATAAGCAACTCCTTCGCCTTATCCATTCGTATCATACGCAGATACTCAGTAATAGAAACACCTTTTTGCAGCTTAAAAAGATGAGAAAGCTTATTTTTCCCCATGTAAGCAATTTTTTCAATGTTGTTAATATTTATAGCGTCTCTGTAGTTTTTATTCATATGAGATATGACTTCCTCAATCGCAGCAAGGTCATTTTCCGATATACCGCCGGATGCTGATATTCGGGTGCCATATCCCGGTTCATTTTGAAATCATAGACCGACACGGAAAACTACTCCCCGCTGGAATAGTCCCAGCAGAAGCCGTCACCGCTCTCAGAGTCGCAGCAGAAAGTGTTCCCGCAGTCCCGATAAAAGAAACGGATGGATTGATCCATGCCAAGCAGGCTTATATATGGAACAAGAAGTTTCTGAGATAAATCTTTCAAAGGAACACCTCCTGAAATCTTTCGGTATTTATCCTCTCTTTTTCGCCGGATGTCCTCAATCGTCCTTGAAATATTGAAGTAAATCACAGTGAGTATTATCATAAAAAGCAGCTGGTCAGTCCCAGCTAACTTCTAAATAATTTTATCACATATGAGTGAAAAATAATGAGGAGGATTGGAAGCGAAGAAGAAAAATCTCTTATTAAGGCTCACGGAATATGCAGGGAACTATAAAATATCCATGGTACTGTCTTGGATATTTACGGCAATCAGCGGAGTCATTACCGTTGGAACCTACATCTACATATACAGAGCTGCCAATGCAGTATTTCTTCGCAGAACGAATGTATCGCCTGATGAGCTGTCAAAGCTCGGCTGGCAGGCATTTACGGCTATTTCTATGGGTTTCGGAACTTACGGTGTAGGGTTGCTTTTTTCCCATTTAACCGCATTTTAACATGATGAGCAAAATTCGTCGTCTGATTCGGCATCTGGAAAAGGTTCCGCTGGGATACTATTCGGAAAACGCCAGCGGATAGCTGAGGAAAATCATTGAAAAAAGTGTTGAAAGCACGGAAAATTTTGTTGCACACCAGATGCCGGATATGGCTCAGTCCTTTGTTATGCCCTTTGTGTTTCTGGGCGGCATGTTTTACTTTGACTGGAGGATGTCTCTTATCTGCCTTATCCCCATAATCATCGGTTTTGCAGCCCTTTCCATGATGCTCAAAGGCGAAAAACAGGCCTTATCGACCAATATCAGAAAGCAATGGGCGAAATGAGTGCCGCCGGTGTTGAGTATGTTAGGGGGATAAGTGTCGTAAAAGTTTTCGGGCAGACGGTTCATTCTTTTAAGCAGTTTTATAAGTCCATTGTAAATTATAAGAAGTTCTCTATGGATTATATCATATCCATGAAAACACCTATGAGCATATACATTACAGCTGTAAACGGCCTGTTTTTCGTGCTTATTCCCGCAGGAATAATTCTCTGCAACGTGTCCGGAAATCCGGAAAGAGCGCTGCACAGTTTAATATTTTTCGTAATATTTACGCCGCTGATTTCTACGATTCTAACAAGGATTATAAACTGCTCCTCAAATATGATGATGGCTTCACAGGCGCTTGCTTCAATAGAAGAACTGCTCAATTCCCCTGAGCAGAATTTCATTGAAGAAAATATGCCACCGGAGAAAACGGATATTGAATTTAAAGACGTGACATTCTGCTATAAAAAAGATGCAGAGCCCTGCACTGAACCACCTTTTATTTTCTGCAAAAGCAGGCACTGTTACAGCCCTTGTGGGTCCCTCCGGAAGCGGGAAATCCACGGTGGCAAACTTAATCGCCCGCTTCTGTGATGACTACACGGGAAAAGGCCTGATATGGGCAAGGAAACATTATCCGCAATGCTCATTTTAAGCAGCTCATTTTCCTGAAATACAAAGCTGAACTGCTTCATCCACGCCTGATAGTTTAGTCCTTTAAGCTCCTGTCCCCAATGCGATGACATTCTGGAAAAACTGCCAAACGGTATTCACGCCGTAATCGGGGGAACCGACGGGGTTTATCTCTCCGGGGGTGAACAGCAGCGAATTGCGCTGGCTCGTGCGATTTTGCAGGATGCACCCATTATTCTCCTTGATGAAGCTACATCCTTTGCAGACCCGGAAAATGAATATCTGATATTACGGGCGCTCGACAAGCTGATGAAAGGCAAAACTGTAATAGTGATTGCCCATAGGCTTTCTGCTGTTGTCGGCGCTGATAACATTATTGTACTGAATTACGGCTCGGCAGCAGAGCAGGGGACTCATACAGAGCTTCTCAGCAAGGGCGGAATGTATGCAAGGATGTATCACGAATACAATGTAAGCACTTCCTGGCGAATCGGAGGTAAAGCAAAATGATTAAGAAAATCAAGAAATTATACTCGCTGATAGACGAGGGCGCAAAAGGTGTTTTGATTGGAATTCTCACAACTGCACTTCATAATATAAGCATCCTTTGCCCAACGGTTCTGCTTTTCGTTGTGTCCGCTTTGCTGTCCCACTACCGGCATGATAACCCCCAATGCGCCAAATATCTTCTTTTATTGGGAAATTGCCATAATAGCCGCCGGAACAACCTATCTGGTATACAGGCTTAATTACTCGAAAACCTATCAGTCAGCCTACGAAGAAAGCGCCAACACCAGAATCTCCCTTGCGGAAAAGCTGAGAAAACTGCCGCTGTCTTACTTTGGCAAAAAGGATCTCCGTGACCTAACAAGTACATTGATGAATGATACATCTGTGGTTGAGCAGTCACTGCCCGGCGAAGTTCCCTTCATTGGCTTGCTCCTTTCTTTTAATGTCAAACTCTTCTCTCAAATTCTCTCCAAACGGAAAAAGTAAACGCAAAACGGGCAAAAAACCGCTGACAGGAATCACAGGAACTACCACGGAAATCACAGGTTTTGGATTTTCTCGAAATTAAGTATCCTGCTATGGGCGTACAGCTTATTACCATTAAGGAAAAGGAAGATGCTTGCAAAGAAACCGGCACAGAAATGATGTCGTTTAATATCATTTTCAATGAATGGTATGCTACTCAGAACAGTAAGAAAATAGGTGCAGTAAATAAAATGAAAGCCGAGCAGGGTAAAAGGATACGTTCTATTGCCCCTTATGGGTATGTAAGATACACGGAAATTAAAGGCAAGCGGCACATAGACGAAGCTGCCGCGGAGGTAGACTCTGCATGGATGCCAAAGTTCCGCCCCGGATAGCATAACAATTAGAGGCAGATAAAATACTTGTGCCTACGGTAAAAGAGATTGAAAAGATTATGAAGGATGCTGAAGAACGCCATAATAAGCGTAAAGCAAGTGCATGAAAAAGTGCAGCCCCTACAAAAAGGCTGCACATAATTCATTTCTAAAAAAACATCCTTTAGCACACTTCGGGGTACGGAGGAGGATTTTTATTTATCTTTTCTTATAAGTAATGCAACTGATTCTACATGTGCCGTTCTGGGGAACATATCAACGGCGGTGACTTCCTTTAAAGTATATCCGCAGTCATTGAAACAGAGTATGTCTCTTGCAAGGGTAGCGGGGTTACAGGAAACATATATAATTCTATCCGGCTGCATTGAAGCAACAGCTTCTATTGCCTCGGGATGCATGCCTTTTCTGGGCGGGTCAACCATAACAACTTCCGGCTTTAAGCCTCTTTCAGCAAGAGACTTTGCGGCTTCACCCGCATCGGCGCAAATAAACTCTGCATTTTCTATGCCGTTTAACTTTGCATTCTCGCCTGCATTTACAACTGCTTCGGGGATAATCTCAGCGCCAATTACCTTGCCGGCTTTTTTAGCCATGCACAGGCTTATAGTACCGGCTCCGCAATAAAGGTCAAATGCAAGGCTGACGGGAGAAAGGGCAGCATATTCAATGGCTTTTTCGTACAGCTTTTCAGCCTGCGGGGGATTTATCTGGAAGAACGCCTGAGGGGCAATCTTGAATTTAACGCCGCACAGGCTGTCGCAAATATCGCTTTCGCCCCAGAGGGTATAGAAATCTCCGGTAAGGACAGTATTGCCCCGGGTTTTATTTATGTTCAGGACTATACCCGTAAGCTCAGGGCAGCGCTCTCTGAGGAATTTTACAAGAAACTGGGTTTTAGCGCCGAAGCCGGACTTTGAGACAATGCAGAGAACGGCACCGCTCTCATGCACAGCCTGTCTGCAAAATACATGGCGTACAGTGCCTTTTCCGGTTTCCTCATTATAGACCTCAAATTTATTCTTCGCCATAAAGTCAGTAACAGCTTTTGCTGCACGGCAGCTCAGTTCTTTCTGAATAAGGCAGTTATCTACCTTTATAAGCTCATGGCTGCGCTCACGGTAAAAACCGAATGAGGGTCTGCCCTCAACCTGAGCTACTGCAAAAATGCCCTTGTTGCGGTAGTTATACATGCTGTCACTGCCGATGATATTTTCCGCCATAAGGCTCTGCTTACCTATGTGCTTCAAAGCTGAATTTACTTTATCAAATTTAAAGCGCAATTCTTCCTCATAGCTCATGTGCATGGTATCGCATCCGCCGCACTTTCCAAAATGAGGACAGTCGGCATTTATACGATATGGAGAAGGGGAGAGAATGCGCTCTGCTCGGGCGTATACTGCTGTTTTTGTGCTTTTTAAAATTTTTATTTCACATTTTTCCCCTTTTATCGTTTTGGGAACAAAAACAGCACGTCCGTCAATTCTGCATACTCCGAAACCTTCGGCAGAATATGATTCAATTTCAGTTGTGTATATTTGATTTTTCTTTAAATTATCCATAAAATTTATTTTAGCATATATACCCCTCAGCCGCAAGAAATAAAAATCTATTTCACTATTTCAGAAAATTATGAATAATTTTTTTAATTCTTCAAATACTAAGCTTGCAAAATATAAGGAGGGTTAAGAGTGAAGAAATTTATTGCTTTAATTACTTCATTTCTTCTGCTTGCTTCAATGATGTGCGGCTGCAGCTGTAATGACGGTAAAGTGGACGTTATAGAGCCCACACCGTCACCCATAATGACTCCCGATATGAGCCCCATTCCTACTCCGGATATGGAAAATGGAGTTATAGAGGATGAAAAAGACAAAATTGAAGACAACGAGCAGAAGGAAGATAACAACAAGGGCTCTGCTTCTGACAAAAACAATATGCTGGAGGATGACATGCTTTTAAGTCCCGCCCCCACCGGAAGCCCCATGCCCTGACCTAAGATGTATGAGAACACCGCGGAGAGTATAGCCGCGGCGTTCCGAAGTCAGTATTTACATAAATTGTTCTTGCACAGGGCTTCTTGCTGGGTTATCATAGGCCTATGATGATTAAAATTTATTATGCTGATATAAGCAATCTGAGCTTAGAAAATCACCTTGATGATATTTCAGAATACAGGAAAGAAAAATTAAATAAGATAAAACCCGCTCTGAGCTTAAAGCAAAGTCTGGGGGCAGAACTTTTGCTGAATGAGGCTGTGCGGAATGATTTTCCCGATGTTTCCTTTCCGCTCAATATAAAAACAGGGGAGTTCGGAAAGCCGTACTGTGAAGAAATGCCCTTCTTTTTCTGCCTGTCCCATTCGGGGGATTTTGCGGCATGCGCTATAAGTGAGAATGAAATCGGTCTCGATATCCAAAAGCTTTCCGCATATAAAGAAAACCTTGTAACACGAAATTTTACTCCGTCTGAGCGGGATTATATTGAAAATTCTGATAACCGAGATAGGGCTTTCACGAAACTCTGGACAGGAAAAGAGAGCTGCATTAAAGCGCTTGGAACAGGCCTTCGCACAGCTCTTAATTCATTTTCCGTCTGGCCTGAACGGGTTATTTTATCCGGGGAAGATAAATTCTGTATTCACAGCGGAATTATTGAAAATTCCTTTTACTCAGTCTGTGTAAAAGGTGAAAACATACCGGAGGTTCAGATTATAAAAACAACATTATAAAAGGAGGCAGCCTTACGGTCGTCTCCTTTTGAATTTATACGTTCAGACCACATTCCCGCATTACGCTTTTAAGCTTTGCAAGATGCTCCTCACTCATTTCCGTAAGCGGCAGACGCATAGTGCCGCTGTCAAGGTCCATGAGCTTCATTGCAGTTTTAATAGGTATGGGATTTGTTTCAATAAACAGTGCAGAGAATAGCTCTGAATATTTTCCGTAAAGCTCGGAAGCGTTTGCAAAATCCCCCTCAAGGCAGAGATTGCAGAGCTTTGAAACAACTCCCGGTACTATGTTTGAAGCGACTGAAATTACGCCCTGAGCGCCAAACGACATAAGAGGAACCGTGTTATCATCGTTCCCGCTCCATATGAACAGGTCATCACCACAAAGACTTCTCGTCTTTGACGCAAGGCTTATATCGCCGGAGGCCTCTTTTACGCCGTTTATGTTGGGGTGCTTTGAAAGCTCTTTGTAAGTCTCGGCTTTAATTCCTATACCTGTTCGGCTTGGAACGTTATACAATATCATAGGTACATCCACTCTGTCTGCCACATATGTAAAATGCTCTATGAGGCCTTTTTGGGTTGACTTATTGTAGTACGGAGTGACCATTAAAATGGCATCAGCGCCCGCATACTTTGCGTCCTCGGCATTTTTGAGGGCTGTTTCCGTGCTGTTGCTGCCGACACCTACAATAATCTTCATCCGGTGGTTATTTTCTCTGACGCAGAATCTAACCATTTCCGCATACTCGTTTGAACTCAGAGTTGCATTCTCTCCGGTAGTTCCGCAGACAAGAATGGCAGCAGTTCCGTTTTCATACTGGAAATTCAGGTTTTTAGCCAGTCTGTCATAATCTATGCCGTGTTCATTGAAGGGACTTACGATTGCCGTACATGAGCCTTTAAATACAGGTGTTTTAACCATATTAGCCTCCCAAATAATTTAAAAGTCTTACCGCGATATTATATTTAGTATAGCGGAGATATATTACAAAGACATTGAAAAAGCGATGTTTACCTGTTATAATATAAAAATTAAACTATCCGTATTTTAGAGGTAGCTTATGACAGAAAAATATCTGAAAAAAATTACCCTCAGCTTCATTGCCGTTTTATGCCTCATGGCTACACTTTCTGTTTGCTATGCTGACAGAGCAGAGCAGGGCTTTTGCATTACAGGCGAGACACCCTCAGCAAGTGTTGTTATAGATAGAAGCCTAAACGTTGACGGGTCTCAATTTGATAATAAGGATTACGGCGTTGAAACAATGCGTATCGGTCTTAACTACGGGGACAGTGCGCCGGAAAAGGCCGAGCTTGAAAATCTCTCAGGGCAGGGCTTTCTTATCGGTTTTTTTGATGACAGCAGGGTGTTTAATGAGCTTGAGGTAACAGGTGCAAATAAAATACTGGCTCAGATTATCTGTGACGAGGGCAAATGGCATATTCTGCCCAATAAAGACTTTGTGCCGGAGGATGAATTTAAAACTGCCTTCTCAGAGCTTAGCTCATCTGAATTTGAAATAGATGGTGAGAGCAGGGAAGTGCGGGGCGAATTTTCTACCCGAGCCGAGGCCGGAAAGCTTATAAAGGAAATGAAAATTTCCGGCTATGCTTGGTTTGACGGTAAAGGATACATAAGCCTTACGAATTCCGAAAGCGGCAAGCTTATTTATAAATCGGAATACGGCATAAATCGTCTGGCTGTAATGCCGATAGGCGACAATACTCAATGCCTCATTGATAAAAACCACTATAAAGGTGGATTTGAATTCAGAATCCACGACGCTGAGCATCTCAATTTAATTAACTATATAGGCCTTGAAGACTATATTAAAGGCGTAATTCCCTATGAAATGAGCTATTCATGGCCGTTTGAGGCTCTCAAAGCTCAGGCAGTCTGCGCCAGAACCTATGCCATTTATAACCAGAACCGTTTCAGGGAATTCGGCTTTGACCTTACCGCAGACACTTACAGCCAGGTTTACAGAGGCACTCTTGAAACAAACGAAGTTAGCGATGCAGCTGTTGACGAGACAGAAGGGGAGCTTCTACGTTATGAGGGTGAGGCTTGCGAAACCTATTACTATTCATCTAACGGCGGCGCAACAGAGGACGGAGTTAATGTCTTTGATACAACGGCACCATATCTCTCCGGCAAAACCGACCCTTTTGAGGCCGTCTTGGATTTTCCATTAAAAGAATGGGAGCTTAAAAGGAGCAAGAATAAAATAGCCGAAATGCTTAGAGACTGGGGCTATGATATTAAATCGATATCAGAACTTTTTCCCGAATATTCTGACACAGGAAACGTCATTGCTATAAATTTTGTGGACGATGAGGGGAATTACCTTGAAGTTACGGGCAGAAACTGTTACAATACTTTGGGTCTTTACAGCTGTCGTTTCAAAATTCAGCGGGACGAGGATGATTTCATCTTCACCGGCACCGGCTGGGGCCACAGCTGTGGAATGAGCCAATGGGGCGCAAACGCCATGGCTTCTGTATATGGTTACGATTACCAGGATATTTTAAGATTTTATTTTAGCGGAGCATATGTAGAATGAAAAAATCAGACTTTTATTTTGACTTACCCGAAGAGCTTATAGCTCAGACACCTATTAAAGAGCGTGACCACTCACGCCTTCTGCATCTGGACAAGATAACAGGTGAAGCCGAGGATCTTCACTTTTATGATATTAAGAAGTTTCTCAAACCCGGCGACTGCCTTGTAATGAACGATTCCCGTGTTCTGCCCGCACGACTTCTGGGCACCAGACTTACCGGCGGCGCAGTTGAGCTGCTTATTTTGAGGGATCTGGGGGATGACCGCTGGGAGTGTCTGAGCAGACCCGGCAGAAAGACAAAGCCCGGTACAGAGCTTACCTTCGGAGACGGAGAAATTACCGCAACTGTTGAGAGCGTAGCCGAGGAAGGAAACAGAATTGTCAAGTTCCATTATGAAGGAATATTCCTTGAAAAGCTTGAAAAGCTGGGTAAAATGCCCCTGCCTCCCTATATTCACGCGGAGCTTAAAGACTCCGAACGCTATCAGACAGTTTATTCAAAGGAGCTCGGCAGCGCCGCTGCACCTACTGCGGGCCTGCATTTTACC
>RCNI01000693.1_pt1 | contig 20111 bp, 29 predicted proteins | sample 2041151 | NCBI WGS metagenome assembly RCNI01 (sample SAMN09708214, study PRJNA481090) | feces metagenome | isolation source: feces | place: Antarctica: Albino Rookery | reverse complement strand
CGCCGGATTACAGCGGGAAAATATAAATGAGACGCACTGCTTTTTGCGGTGCGTTTCTTTTTTTGTAAACACTTGCTAAAAATTCCATAAAATGGTATAATATTGGAAAATAGATAAAAACAATTGATTTTTATGTGAATTATATGAAAAGTCGAAAACGGTTCTTCTCTACCTCCGATGAAGCTGTGGCCCGTAAGGAGCAGCTCTATTGCCGCGGGCAATAGCACCGGTGAAATTCCGGCAGGGCATATATGTGAGTGTGATGCAGTTAGACGCCATACAACGTGCAGTATGTTGTTCGCTGGTGCAATTCCGGCCGCTCACTCCAAAAGAAAGCGCAGGGAAAACCTGAGGGATTACTTCACAAAAAGGGCCGGCGGCGGGGGCTGTGATGTAAGAAAGAAAGGGGCGGTGATTGAGTGGCTGATAGATTAACGGATAAGCGGAAAAAGAAGATAGTTGCCGACTATCTGGAACTTGGCAGCTACAACGCAACCGCCAGAAAAAACGGGGTTTCAGACGGAACGGTAAAGCGGATTGTTTTGTCGTGCGGAGATATCCAGAGTAAGATCGAGCAAAAAAAAGAAGAGAACACAGCTGCAATCCTTGAATACATGGAAGGCAAGAAAGGGATTGTCTGCGATATTATCGACAAAGGCCTAATCGCCCTAAACGATCAGGATAAGCTAAATGAGGCGAACCCGTCCCAGATCACAACGGCGATGGGTACTCTGATTGATAAATTTACAGTGGGCGAAAAGGCAAAAGAGGGCGAAGCACGCGGCGTATTTGAGATTCCGGCCCGCCTTGTGGCATCTCCGTTTGTTGACGTACATCGGGACATTATCGATAAGGAGCACACTGAATACGTCCTTGACGGAGGCAGAGGATCTACAAAGTCCTCTTTTGTGTCCTTGGAAATCCCAGCGTTGCTGAAAAATAACCCACAGCTGCATGCCGTTTGTTGCCGCAAAGTGGGAAACACACTGCGGGATAGTGTTTTCTCACAGATGGTTTGGGCGATTGACGCATTGGGGCTTGGGGCAGAATTTGAGAGCAAGGTATCCCCACTTGAGATTACATACAAGCCAACAGGACAGAAAATCTATTTTCGTGGCGCAGACGACCCTATCAAGCTAAAATCCATCAAGCCGCCTTTTGGATATATCGGCATTTTGTGGTTAGAAGAACTTGATCAGTTCGGCGGGGATGAGGAATGCCGAAACATTCAGCAGTCTGTTATTCGTGGCGGTGATGATGCTTATATTTTCAAGTCGTTCAACCCGCCCAAGGCAAAAAACAACTGGGCGAACAAGTATCTTTTGCAGCCAAAGGAAAATCGCTTTGTAACGCACACAGATTACAAGAGCGTGCCGGCTAAATGGCTGGGCAAGGCGTTTCTGGAAGAGGCGGAATATCTGAAAGAGATAAACCCGTCTGCATATGAACACGAATATCTGGGTATCCCAAACGGCAACGGCGGTATGGTGTTTGAGAATGTGGTGTCTGAGGAAATCACGGACGAACAGATCGGCCAGTTTGACCGTGTTCTGAACGGACTTGACTGGGGCTATTATCCTGACCCTTGGGCGTTTAACAGGATGCACTACGATGCCGCGCGGCGCACGCTGTATATATTCGATGAGCTGTATGCAAATAAAAAGGGGAACCGGGAGACGGCTGATATGCTGCTTGCCCACGGTATCACATACGATGACCGAATTACAGCAGACAGCGCAGAGCCTAAGAGCGTTGGAGATTATCAGCGGTTTGGGCTTAATTGCCGTGGAGCTATCAAAGGCCCCGGAAGTGTGGACTACTCCATGAAGTGGCTGCAATCGCTTGTGAAAATCGTGATTGACCCTATCAGATGCCCGCACACCCTGGAGGAGTTCACGGATTATGAGTATGAGCGGACAAAGGACGGGGAGATCATCAGCGGATACCCGGACGGAAACGATCACCACATTTCTTGCGTCCGCTATGCGACAGAACAGGTTTGGAGGCGCAGAGGACAATGAGAAAACTGAAAAACTGGCTTTATCTTCGTTTCCTCCCCGCCTGGGCTAAAGAGGGCGTTTACAAGGAGAATCAACAACTGCGGGAGAAAATCGCAGACCAGAAACACGAAATTGACCGCCTAAATGCCTATGCTGCGGGGCTGGAATACGCACTAAAGCGGCGGGTGGTTATTAAGAACGAGGTGAAACAGTGAGCATTTTCGGCGTTATTACAAACAAAGCATACGGCTATGAGGACGCTTTCGGGGCTACTGATTGCACCTCTGCAGAAATGAAGCAGGCTATCCAAGAATGGTTTAACCTGTTTTACCTTGCGGAAAAGAGCAAGGATTCGGATCCGTCCCAGCGTGTACCATATACCATCGTCAGCAAGATTGTAAAAACCATGTTCGGCGAGTACGAGGTAACAACAAAGGATGATTATGCAGCCAGCGTTGTAAAGGGCCTTGACCGTATCCGCCAAAGCGCTACACAGTCTGCTTTAATTGGTGGCGTGTCCTATATTAAGCCTTTCCCGCTGGGGGATCGCTTCGCGTTCACAAGTGTCCAACGGTCAAACGTCCTTGTTTTCGGCAAGGATGTAGAGGGAAACCCGGTGGACGTTGGGACGGCAGAGCAAACAGTAGCAGGTAATGCTTATTACACGCTGCTAGAGCGGAGAACAATCGGCAGAGATGGCAAGCTGACTATCCGGAACAAACTATACAAATCCGACGCTTTAAATAACCTTGGTCGTCCAGTGCCGCTCGCAAGCATCCCGCGGTACGAGACACTCCCTGAGGCATACACCTTTACGGAGGATATCGGGCTTGGTATGGTGGCGGTCAGAACGCCTTATCCTAACTGCGTAGACGGCGGTACAGATCCTGTTAGCGTATTCGCTGCTGCCGCAGGGCTGATTGGAAACATCAACGCAAACGAAGCGGAGCTATCCGGTGAGTTTGAGCGCGGTAAATCCCGGCTGATTGTGTCCTCTGACATGCTGTGCGTTGGCAGAGACGGGGACAAGCGTGCGCTAAAAGATGATATTTTCACCGCGGTTGATGAAAATCCGGAAGACATCGGAATTACCGCTTTTTCCCCGGCGCTGCGAGAGCAAAGTTATCTTGCTCGCAAAACAGAGTATTTGCGCAACGTGGAAAGTATTATCGGGCTGAAACGCGGGCTTTTGTCCGACGTGGAAGCTGCAGAACGGACTGCGACAGAGGTTACCTCTAGCGCTGGCGATTATAACTTGACGATCATCGAAGCCCAGCAGATGTGGGAGAGAGCCGTCAAAGAGACGCTTGTACTTTGCGGCAAACTTGGCAAGCTGTACCGCGTATCTGGCGCACACGACCTCACAGAAGACAGCGCGGTCATTGATTGGGGCAATGGCGTGTTGTACGATGAGGACAAAACGTGGACTGATTACAAAGCAATGGTCGCGGCCGGTATGCTAAAGCCCGAGTATGCCGTTGGTTGGTACTTTGGCCAGCCTGTAGACACGCCGGAAGCCCTAGAAAAAATTCGAGCAATGTATATGCCTGAGATCGAGAGCCTTATGTCTGGCGGTGAATAATCATGCTAACCCCTGAACAAGTGGCAGGATTACAAATAGCCTTTGACCGGCTGACAGACCCGGTGCAGGACTTCCTAATACAGGATATTGCAAGGCGTGTCAAAAAGGCGGGGGAGTTTACCAGTACCGCTGCATATCAGACTTACCGGGCGCAGATGATTGGGAAAGAACTCCCAGAGATTGAAAAAGAGCTTTCCAGGCTCGTGGGAATTGCAGAGGACGAGGCCGCACAGCTCATTGAACAGGCGGCAGAGTTCGGCTATATCAACGATGTGGAGCGACTGGGTGGCGCTGTCCCGTTCGCCGAAAATGCCGCAATGCAGCAGATCACAGCGGCGGCGGTAGCCCTTGCCCGTACCGACCTGTCAAACCTCACGCAGACTATCGGCTTTATAAATCAAGACGGCGTTTCTCGGACGCTGACGGCGGCTTATGAGCAAGCCACAGACTTTGCCTTTATGCAGACCGTAACGGGAGCCACAGACTACAACACGGCCACTAGAAAGGCTTGCGCAAAGCTAGCGGCAAGTGGTATCCAGTCCATTAGCTACGAAAGCGGCATACACACCAGCCTAGAAGCGGCTGTAAGGCGTAACCTTATGGGTGGCACCGGCTTAATGGTTGAGCAGATCAGCCAGAAAAACCATGACGAGCTAGGCGCAGACGGGTGGGAAATATCGGCCCATGCTGCCAGCGCACCAGACCACGAGCCGATACAGGGTAAACAATACTCCGACAAAGAGTATCGTCGGCTGAATAATAGCCTTGTTCGCCGCATTGGGACGCTGAACTGTGGCCATAACGCCAGCCCTGTCAAGCTAGGCGTGTCTTTGCCGCAGTACACAAAGGCAGAGCTGCGGAAGTTCCGGGAGGACAACGCAAAAGGCGTTGACTATGATGGACGGCACTTTGACACGGTGTATCAGGCAACACAACACCAGCGGCAAATAGAGCGGTCTATAAGAGCCTGGAAGCGCAGGGCTATGACTGGCACCTATGACGGAGCAGAAATCCGCCTGCGGCTTCTGAGGGCTGAATACAGGCGTTTTAGCAAGGCAGCAGGACTACGGACGGAAAACGAGCGGATGTTTGTTGCTGGATTCGGGCGAAAAAAAGGCCACCCTTAATTGGGTGGCAATTTCAAAATTATAACATTCAGATGTCAAATATTAGACCATTGGGCTGCCGTAGCAGCGGCGATTCCTCGCAAGCAACTAAAACATTCGTCTTGTTTCCTCCTTACCATAAACGGCGGTTGATACACTAAGGCCAAGGTTAAATTCATCGTTGACACGCATAAGCGATACTGTGCTGTCAAGGATTTTCTGGCGGTCTATGAGCATATCGGGCGTCATATCGGCCTTTTTGATCATCTTGGGCAATCCGTATTTGATAGATACAGCCTTATCTGCGATGGTGTTCGCCTTGATGTAGTTTATCTTGGTCGGTTCCTTAAAGCCGTGGATAATATCCATGCACCTCTTCTGGTGCTCCTTATCCATCAGCCTAAAGGCTTCCCACGCTTCGAGGCCAGCGGCTTTACGCAGAGAAGGTAGCACTTCGGAAGTAATCCACTTCCTGAATTTTCGTGCAGAGGGTTTACGCGAATCTAAGATAACATCGTACAGGCCATCTTCATTCACAAAGTTTGCCTTCTGGGTTCTCTTTAATTTGTCTACGATGGGTTGGGTTGAAACCACCCCATCTTCCAAACGGCGCGCAACGTCCCCTTGCCTTAAATCCAAAACTTTACACACATCACCAAGACAGAACCACGCTTCGCCATTGATATCAATGGCCCTAACTTCTCCAAACTCTGGATTGTTAAACATGTGCATTTTTTGCATTAGGTGCTCTCCTTTCTTTCCTTGTCCTGACGCACAAGCTCAATGAGATATGCGGTGATAGACGTTCTGTTTTCCCACGCGGCGTCTGCAAGATAATCTTTCAACTCCATGGGAAGATTCAGGTTAAATCTATAAATGTCTTTATTCATTGTTTTCACCTCCTTACAAATAGATTATAGCACACACAAGAAACAATTGCAACACAAAACACAAAATACTTGTCCGTAAAGGCGCATGAACCAGAGCGGGCACCATATGACGGCGGTCGTAAAACGCAAACACAAGGGATGCAACCCCATAAAAAGCGTAGTGAAAGGAGCAAACACATGAAACGCGAATTCCTCCAGAACATCAAGGTAGGTGACCAGCCTCTCTCCAAGGAGATCATCGATTCCATCATGGAAGAGAACGGTCGCGACATCGAGAACGCCAAGAAGTCATATGCGGACTATGACACCATCAAGGAGCAGCTTTCCGAAGCACAGAAAGCCATCAAGGGATTTCAGGATCAGGGTGCAGACATTGAGGCCGTAAGAACCAAGGCGGCAGAGTGGGAAACCAAGTACAACGAAGCTGTTTCCGCTCATAACAAGGCTATGGCAGACCGTGACTTTTCTGACAGCCTGACCGCTGCTATCAGTGGCGCACACGGTAAAAACGCAAAGGCTATCATGGCGCTGCTGGACACCGACGCACTGCGAAACAGCAAAAATCAGGAGGCCGACATCAAGACGGCGCTCGAAAACTGCCAGAAGGAAAACGCCTATCTGTTTGGTGAGGACACCACGCCGCCCCCCTACGCTCCCGGCGCTGGCAGCCAGAGCATGGGCGGCACAGTAAGCGGAGTTGAGGCGGCTTTTGCGGCACTCAACCCAGGATTGAAGCTTGATTAAGAAAGGAAGATTTTTAATGGCACACACTTTGCAAGATCGTTATTCTCAGCTGATTGACATGAAGCTGCGCTCTGTCCTTGTAAAAAAGGACGGTGTAATTTTTAACAACCGCTATCAGGGCGACCCCAAGGCCGGAATCGTCAAGGTCCCCGTGCGCGATACCGAGGTGGCAATCGCCGACTACAACAAACAGAACGGCGCAACTGCCACCCACGGCGACACTACCTATCTGGACGTTGCGATTGACAAGGATAAGGCGGTGAATGAGATCATCGACGGTTACGATGCAGCCGCAGTCCCAGACAATCTGGTGGCCGACCGTCTAGATTCTGCTGCTTATTCTCTTGCGTTACAGATCGAAAAGGACGCAACTGTAGCGCTCGAAACCGATGCAACCACATACAGCGACACAACCGCACTGACGAAGGACACAATCTACGCGTCTGTTGTTGGCGTCCGCACCACCATGAGCAAGGCAAATGTACCCAATGACGGCAGACGCTTCCTGTTGGTCACTCCCGATGTGTATGCCCTGCTGCTGACCTCTCCTGAGTTCATTAAGGCGTCTGACCTGGGTGACGCTGTTGTCCAGACTGGTGCTGTCGGACGCATCGCTGGCTTCAATGTCTACGAAGACAACACTTTGACGGAAGCAACAACCGAGTTTATCGCCGGTCACCCTGACTGGTGTACCCGCGTCAATGAGTGGAGCGTCCCCGTCCACCTTCAGGACATCAGCGGCAGTGGCAAGTATATCGGCGCTTCTGCTGTTCAGGGTCGCCGCATCTACGCACACAAAGTGACCAAGAAAAAGGCGGTTTACATTAAAAAAAAAGCGTGATGCGGGCGGCAAAACCCCAAAAAGCTGAAAAGTGAGGTGTGAGCCGCTATGGTAGCATATAGCTTTTACACAGACACATATCACGGCGGCTCCATTACCGCTGAAGAGTGGCCGGCAGCCGAACGCGAAGCGTCTGCAACACTTGACCGATATAAGCGGATCTATACAGTAACAGAACCGACACAAGACGCAGAAAAAATGGCCGTTTGCGCAGTTGCCGAAGTGCTTGTTTATCAAGCGAAAGCTGAAAGCGGGCAGCTTGGCGGCGTTACATCGGCATCAATCGGCAGCGTGTCAACATCGTTTTCGACTACGGCCGAGATTTACCGAAACGCCCAAATGAGCAACAACACAGTATACAAGGCTGCAAGCCTGTATCTGGACATCTACAGGGGGGTGGGTGGATGCTGATTCTTCCCACCGCTCCCCCGGTGGATTACTCTCTTTGCAATCAAGCGGTGACGGTATACCGAAGCAAAAACGGGCGCTATACAACAACTGTCTACAAAAACGCGTTTATAGACTATCGCAAGGTAGAGTCCGTCGATAAAACGGGATCCAAAGAATCCAGCGGATTTTTACTTGTGATTCCGGGAAATGCAGATATTGAGCAGGGAGACAAGATATACCATGGAGAGGGCGCAGAAGTAACAAGTCGCGAAGAGTGGGCAAACCTTATACCGGCAAAAGTACCCGGCCTTTGTGTCGTATCATATGTCGATAAAAAATACTGGCAAGACAGGGTTTGCCACGTGGAGGCGGGCGGATGAAAGTAGATTTACGCCTAAATTCCACGCGAGAAATTGAGCGGCGGCTGGGTATTGACCGTTCGGGGCACGTGCAGCAGTTTTGGACGGCTACAGTGTTGCGTAGAATACAAAAAAGAATGCCGTACTTGACTGGCAAAACAATCCAATTGACAATTGCGCAAACCGATATAAGCAAGCCAGAGATTATCACAGATGAGCCACAGGCTAGAACGCTTTTTTATGGCGTGAGCGCGAGCGGGAAGCCACTAAATTACACAAAAACACATAATCCGCAAGCCGGGCCACGCTGGGACAGGTCTTTGATAGCCGCAGAAATGCCGGCAATGCGCCAAGAACTGCAAAACTTTATTGATAGAGGGGGGAGATCATGACGCCACTTGAAACAATCAAAGCATGGATTGCCGCATACCCGGGTCATAAAATCCTTGGGGACTTTTCCGTGGACTATACAGACCAAATCCCGGCAAATGGCGGCATTTTTCCCTCTGGGCTTTTAGAGGTTCGGCGCACAAAGTACATGGACGGCAGCTATATGCTAGAAAATCAGTATAATTTCGGCCTGTACTATGTCTTTGAGAAATCCCCCGGTGACGACGTTGGCGCAGAGTTCAACGCTGATTGGGTGATGGATTTCCAAGAGTGGGTACAATCCACAAAACCGCCACAGTTTGGTGATAAAACGCTTAGAGTAGTGGCTCAAAACGGCACGCTCTACGCGGCAGAAACAGAGGGCACTGCCACTTATATGGTGCAGCTCTCTGTAAATTTCAAGAAATATGTGAAAGGAGCACGGTAATGAAAGTTTCCGAACTCATGCAGGGAAAGACACCTAACACTAGCTTTGCAGGATTTGCAACGAATGATGACTGGGTGCTTGCTCTGGATATTAACGACACAGGCAAAGAAAACGAATTTGAAGTTGTTCAGATGGGCATTGCCGGTCTTGACCCGCAAATGAACCCTGTCACGCAGGATAAGCAGTACATCCGCACCGGTATGTCCACTAGTAAGACGGGCACACAGCGCAGTTTTGCGGTTACCGGTGATAGATATATCGGTGATGCTTTCCAAGATTTTTGCTTTAACATTAAAAACGCCTTTGGCGTTGGCGCTACGGTCGTTAAGGATTATGTCTATTTTTCCATCCTGACCGGAAAGGGCGAAAAGGGCAAGGCTTCTATCATCGTCAATTCAGACGGTGGCGGCAATGCTGGCGAAAACTCCGGCATTTCTGTTGACATTAAGAGCACTGGTGTTATGCCTACTGAGTACACGTACAGCGCTGGAACCATGTAAAGGAGCCTGAAAAATGAACAGTTACAAAGTTACAATCAACGGAAAATCTTATGAGTTGCCTGCAAAAACGCTTGCAATTGACGAAGCGATTGAAAAAGTCGGGAATTTATCCGGCAAATATGATTCTGGAGAATTGACGCGGCGTGAAGTCGTACAGGCACAGCACGATTTTGTGGAATCCATGGCACCCGGTGCGCTGCCAGGTGTCTATGAGGTTGATACGAATGAGCTTTTGAGGGCTTGCGTTGACATTATCAACGTTTATAATGCTCCCGCCCTGGAAGCGCAGGTAGAAGCCAATGCGGCAAGAATCAGGAAGCTAATGGAACGTCCGGAGTTCAGCCGAGCCATTGAGATGGCAAAGGTGATCCAGAAATGACATATTCAGCGCCGCCTGAATCTCTGGTGGTTGACGGCGTAGAATATCCGATTGACACAGATTTCCGCAAGTGGATAGAGTTTTATAAGATCGCAAAAGAAGGGGGAGACTTGAGAGAATTTTTTGGTTCGATCGGTCTCCCCTTTTCGGAATCAGCAGCAAAAGCGGCTTGTGATTTTTTCGTTGGCAACGATAAGTACAAAAAGGCCAAAGAGTGTGGGAATAAGCCTGTTGTAGTTGATTTCGCAGTTGACGAAGAACCTATATTCGCGGCGTTTTATGGCGCGTATAAAATCGACCTAACGGAGGAAAACCTGCATTGGTGGAAATTCCTCGCGCTATTTCGGTCGCTGCCTCAGGACTGCGAAATATCAAGGATCATGCAGTACCGTGGCACAGACTTAAAGTCCGTACCGAAATACCACAAGAAATTTTATGCGGAAATGAAGTCGAAATATAGGCTTGATAAATCCAGATCCGAAAGACAACTAACACTTGATGAAAGAAACGAGGAAATGAAACGCCGTGTTGAAGAAGCATATAGAAAAGCAGAAATGCAAATGTCCAAAGTGCGGGGCGACGAATAGTCAAGTGTGGCTTGGAAAAAACGCCGGCGCCCGTGATATCTGGGTTAAATGCAAAATCTGCAAAGTAGAATTTGAAATTAAAGTGCCATAGTGCCACAACCATGGAAGGAGTGGTTTAATTGGCAGATGGACGGGTAACCATAGACACCGAACTTGATAACGGCGGATTTTCAGCTGGTCTAAAAAAACTGAGCAGCGTCGCAAAAACAGGCATGGCCGCTGTGGGAGCGTCTGTTGGTGCCGCAACGGCAGCGGTGGTAGGTCTGTCTAAAGCGTCTTTAGATGCTTATGCATCATATGAGCAGCTAACCGGCGGCGTAGAAACGTTGTTTGACACAAGTGCGGTGAAAGTCATGGAGTACGCCGATCAAGCGTATCAGACGGCTGGACTGTCAGCGAACCAGTACATGGACACAGTAACCAGTTTCTCCGCATCCCTGCTGCAAGGTTTGGGCGGAGATACGGCAGCGGCGGCTGATGTGGCAAACAAAGCCATTATTGATATGGCCGATAACGCGAACAAGATGGGCACCGACATGGCGTCTATACAGCAAGCATATCAGGGATTCGCGAAGCAAAATTATACGATGTTAGATAACTTAAAACTCGGTAGACTCCACTATTGCCGAGTATAAACCCTGTGAAAACGGTGAAACTCTTGCGGCGCAAGACAATACCGTGCGAAACAAAGAGATTGACATAGTAATCCGTGTATGGTAAACTAAAGGTAGAAATACTGGGAGGTGTACTATATGTGGAAACAAATTTATAAATTCCCAAACTACTCTGTTAATGAAAGCGGAAGCGTAAAAAGCAACACAACAAACGTATTGAAAAATCCAACTTTGAACCCGCATAACGGATACTTAATGGTAGACCTGTATAATGATGGTAAACGAAAAAAAATACCCGTTCACAGGCTTGTTGCAGAGGCTTTCATAGATAACCCGAAAAATCTTCCATGTGTAGACCACAAGGACGGAAACCGAACAAACAACCATGTTTCTAATATCCGGTGGGCTACCTACTCTGAAAACAATTCTCGGTTTAATACATTAGGAGTAAGAAGCGAGAGAATTTCGGTTACACATTATCCTGAGATAAGGAACCAGAGAGGAGGAGGACATATTTCATGGGAAAAGCCCGATTCCGTGATGTTCTTCAATCAGGTGCAAGAAGCGGCTGATTTCTTTGGAGTGAGTGTTGGAAATATATCTCTTATGCTAAAGTCTGCTAGTATTGGCAGGCGAGGAAAAGCAAGAGGATATAAATTTGAGTATGTCAATCCCCGCGGACGCGTAACGACTAACCCGAAAGGGAGTACAGCCAAGCGGCTGGAAGCGCAGGGCACTGCCTCCGACAACACGGAGGTCAAAGAGATAGTCTGATCTGCATAGTGATATGCAGCAGCCCATGAAAATTGGGCGGGCGTGGATTAGCGACCCACGCTGAACATAAATGTATGGTGGTACACAAGCCGAAATGGCCCGCCTAATCAACGATTCCGGCGTTTTGGGCGACACAATGGAGGTCACGGCCCAAAACGTCAACGATGTTTCTTTTGACAAGATCATTGAAGCTATCCATAAAGTCCAGGTCGAAATGGGCGTCTCTGGAATCAGCGCGGAAGAAGCGGCGGAGCTTGTCAAGTCTGGCGCACTGACACAGGAAGAAGCCTTTCAGCTGATGGGAACCACGGCAAAAGAGGCTTCAAGCACTATTGAGGGCAGTCTAAACGCCGCTAAAGCGGCGTGGGGGAATCTGCTGGTGGGTGTTGCGGATGATACGCAGGACTTTGACAAGCTCATAGAAAGGTTTGTAAGCAGTGTAGATGTCGCAGCAAGCAATATCATGCCGCGCATTGAAATTATTATTTCCGGCATCGGGACGCTGATAGAGCGTGTTGCACCAAAAATCGGAGAGGCAATTCCAAGGCTAATTACTAACGTTTTGCCGTCACTGCTTATTGCTGGGTCGAACCTTGTTTCCGGGCTTGTATCCGGTATAGGGCAGGCTCTCCCAAGCCTGATACAAACGGGAGGTACATTGCTGCTTTCTATCTCGCGCGGCGTCGCCGAAAAGCTTCCTGAGTTTTTAGCAGCAGCCCCGGAAATTATATCGAAATTTATTGATTATATTTCCACGCACATGCCCGAAATTTTGGATGCAGGCCTTGAAATAACGGGCAATCTGGCAGAGGGGATTCTTTCGGGTATCCCCGAAATTATCAATAATCTTCCCAAAATTATTGAGTCTATTGTTGATTTTATCATTAAAAGCGGCCCGAAAATTGCGCTTGCCGGTGTAAAGCTTGTTATAAGCCTTTCTGCTGGGATCGTAAAAGCAATCCCGCAAGCCCTTATTGGGATAGCAAAACTTATAGGCGCAATTATTAAGGGGCTTGGTGATCTGGTTTTAGCTGCCACTGACATCGGTGTAAATGTTGTAAAAGGTGTATGGAACGGCATCAAAAGCATGGGCGACTGGATATATGGCAAGGTTTCCGGGTTCTTTAAGGGCATCTTGAACGGAGCAAAAAAGGTTCTTGGCATCCATTCGCCGTCCAAAGTGTTCCAGGACGAGGTCGGCGTCATGATCGGCCTCGGCGTGGCCGGGGGGATTAACAAAAGCACGTCTCATGCTGTAAAGGCCGCAGAGTCTCTTGCCAAATCTGTATATGACAAGTCTGTACAGTGGGTTGATGTACAGTCAAAGTATTTTAACCTGTCTTTGCGTGATCAATTGGACGTTTGGAAAACAATTCAAGGGCAATTTATCAAAGGCAGCAAGCAATATACAGATGCGGAAAATGCGATTTTTGACACAAGGGAAAAACTACGCGAAGAATATTACGACAAAGTCAACGATATTACAAACAAGATTGCAGATATCGAGGGAAATTACTCAAAAAAGCTGGAAGAGCGGCAGCGAGAAATTTTTAACTCTTTCGGCTTGTTTGACAAGATTGTAGAGCGGCAGTCTGTTTCTGGTGATGCACTGATTAATAACCTCAAAAATCAGGTGGAAAGCATCGACGAATACTACGCGAAGTTGTTTGAGTTAGAAAACCGCGGCGTGGCATCCGGACTTGTGGACGAATTTAGAAACATGGGGCCTGCGGCCATTAACGAGCTAAATGCGCTTTTGTCTTTGACGGACGAAAAACTTACAGAATATTCTAACCTTTATCAGGAAAAGCAATCTCTAGCAAACAAAATCGCGCTAAAAGAAATGGAGCCCTTTAGAGAAAAAGCGGATCAAGAGATACAGGGGCTCATGCAGCAAATAGACAATATTTACACAGAAAACGCGCCTTTGATCGGTGATGATTTTTCGAGCGGCGTTGCGCGCGGCATTCTGGACGGCCAGCCTAAAATTATCGACGCAGTCAACGGCGCCATGCTGAGAATCGAAGAACGTGCAAAAGAAGCAGCTGCGAAAATGGCGGCATCAATCGCCTCTGTTATTTCGTTTAGAATGCCAGACCTGGATGCAACAATGTCTAGATCTGCCCCCTCTGGTGCGTATGCTCCTAGATTTGGCACGGAGAATAGTGTGGTTGGCGCAGCGGGCGCGCTTGGCATGGCGATGGCATCAAGCGCAGACAGACCGATTGTTTTAAGTGTTGACGGCGTGGAGCTTGGCCGCGTTATGCTTCCGCACATGAGAGCAGCAAACAAGCAGTCCCCAATGATTGTGAGTGACAAGAGGTGATATAGTGGCTAATTTGTTTTTAAGTATTGACGGCATAGAGATAGACGGTGTCGAAGAAGGAGACTACACCGCGTACGAAGAAGAACTTGGCGTATCGTCCAGAATGATATCAGGGCGTCGTGTAGAGGAATTAAGGGCCACCGTGTGGGTTGTACAAGTAAACTGGTCATCTATATCGTCTGATACTATGGAGCGATTACAGACGGCTTTACACGCGAAAAGACAGCATCAATTGTTTTTTCTGCCGTCCACTGGCGGCACAGAAGTAAAAACGGGGCTTTTCCACCTAACAGCACAGCCGCAGCCGACTCTAACACGATGGTATGATGGATCTGTGCCAGAGTGGGCTGGATTTTCCTTGCGTTTTGAGGAGATAACTGGCCATGATTAAACACAGCGCAGAATACAGCAAAGCCATTGTCGCAGACAGCAGGCGGCAAGCAGCCAAAGCTATTTTCGATCTGTCAGACCCCGATATGGTGGTGACATCTGTCAAATCAAACAGCGAGAGCAAATATTCTAAACTTTTGCAAACCACATCAAGGGGTTTAGACGAAACAAGTGAGAAAATTGCAACTTTAGAAGATAAAAGATGGCTTTTAGACGGCTCTTGGAATATCGCGCCAGATAATCCGGCCGACACAGTCGGTCAATACGGGTGGTGGAGCAAAGTGGTATCCGGGGATGATGCTGCATTCCAAGAGCCATACCCGTACTTGGAGCAAGAAATCAAAGACACAGAAGTTTTGCAAGGCATCACATTACAGTTTTCTCAGCATGCTTACAACGGTTACCCGGTAGATTTCCGCGTCGAGATTTATGCAGGGGCACAGCTGGCAGAAAGCAAAGATTTTACAAACAACACAGAGCTTAAGATTTATTATACCGGGTTTACGGTAAATTTCCCAACAAAACTACGACTGATCATTAAGAAGTGGAGCGGTAGCAGCCGTAAAGCAAGAGTAATTCGCTTTTTGGCCGGCTTTTATGAAGAGTGGAGCGGAGATATCATCAAAAATGTTGACATTGTCACCGAATCGACGTTTTCCGGGCTGTCTTTGCCGTATAGCACTTGCACACTAGAGGTATTCAATGAGAGCAACCGCTTTGACCCATACGCACCAGGGAGCCTGTTTAAGTCGATAGAAGACAGGCAATCTATAAAGGCAAGTATTGGCCTCAGGCTACCGAGTGGAGAAATGGAGTGGATTCCTGCTGGGACATATTTCCAGCAATCTGGCGGTTGGTCTATACTGCCGCTCACAGTGCAATTTAAACTGCTAGACATTATCGGGATGCTATCTCAAAGGCGCTTTGTTGTGCCGTCCGTTTTACCCACAACATTATCCGGATGGATTGAGTCTATAATGGCGTCACTTGGCACAAATTTTCGGAAAATGTATATCGTAGATAATGAGATCGGAAGCGCCCCTCTGAATGCGGCTGTAGAATCCGTCAGCGGCTCTTTTTGTGGCGACCTCCTGCGCTTTGCCTGCATGGCGACAAACAGCTGGCCGCACCAAGATTTTAAGACAGGCAAACTTATTGTTAGCAAAATAGCACACGTGGAAGGTAATTCTATCACGCTGGACAACATGCCAAGCTATGCAGTGATGTCGGAGAACGACGCTGTCGCAGATATAACATTTGCGATAGACGGAGCCAAAGAGATTACATTCCCCGGAACCAATACAGATTCCGATGTGTCCATATCAGTGAGTAACCCGTTTGTGCATGACGAGCGGCAAGCGCGCGTCGCGTTTGCGTCTTGCATGTATGAGTACGGTGGAAAAAAGTTTGACGCGAAAAGCAGAGGGAACCCCACAAGTGAGACGGGCGACATTATGAGCATACAAACACAATTTAACACGCAGATATCTGCAAGGCTAAAAAAGCAGCAATTAAAGCTAGATGTCGGTGCCATGTTTGATCTTCCCTCAGAGCTTGTGCAATCGCCAAACGACAGCGTATACAAAAACAAACAGATCCTCACAGGCAGCGGCTTGTGGGCGGCACCTTCTGGCGTGCAGTCTGCAAAGATAACGCTAATACAGGGTGGCACTGGGGGCACCGGTGGCGGCGGAGGTATTATGACCGGAGATAACGCTAGAGATCAGCAAACAAACGGCGGCACACCAGGCCCCGGCGGAAAAGTATATATAACGGAAATATCCGTAAACCAGGGCCAGCAATTACCATATAACTGCGGAAAAGGTGGTGCCGGTGGTGCCGGTGGTGCGCCAAGAAAAGACGGAACGCCGGGAGCAGACGGCGGAGAAACAACGTTCGGACAATTTACAAGCGCAAACGGAAAAAGGTATCCGGTTGGTATTATGGACGTTAGCACCGGTTCTGTTTTTGCGTCTACAGGTACTAAAATGGATGATTTGTTCGGCTGCGGAGGCCTTGGCGGAGAGCGCGGAGAAGATGGGTATCAATATGTTTCTGAACCCTCAGACGGCACACGCAGCACTGTTATCGCAAAATACCCAAGCAGCGGGTTAAAGGGCGGAGACGGAAAAGAAGGGTGCGTGATCGTTGAGTGGTAAATCTAATAACCGATAGACAGCAAGAGGATGTTGCGAACCGCACAAAAAAGGGATATTATGGATATGAAGATATCAACAGAGTTGCCGATGCAGTGGAAAAACTTGGAAAATATTTAGAAGAGTACGGATATATTACCAATGTTGAGTTTCCCACCAAAACATGGGCAGCTGCTGATGTGCCGAACGAGTCCGAAATGCATACATACCTAGAAAACGTTAGGAAACTGCGCGATCTTATGGCTGTATCTCAAAATATCCCAGACAGCATGGATAAGTTAACATTCAGCGGTGCAAACGATATAGAACGAGCGCTTGTTTATGTCGACAAAGCAATATCATACATGGAGCGCGTATTCCCACGAAGCGGCGTTTATTTTTGCGGCGCTGCTCTTTATGTGCCAGACGAATCATACAGCTGGGAAATTGTTCCGATTCCGCAGCAAGCGGAGCCTTTGACATACAACGGCCAAGAGCAGTCTCCCGACTGGGGGATCGATGACAGCAAGTATATTTTTGCGGATAACGCAGCGACAAACGCAGGCAGCTATACCGCGATGATCAAGCCAAAGAGCGGTTATAAATGGTCGGATGGAACCACGGCCGCAAAGCCCTTTGAATGGCGCATCGCGAAAGCCAGCGGCATAATTGATTTGCAGCCCCCCGCGCTTACTATGACTAAGCAAAATTGGCAAGACACTATTGTGATACATTACAACGGGGACGGGGAAATCCGCGTCAGAAAAAACGGAAACAGTTTACAAATGTCTGTATCCGGAAATAAGATTTTGCTGTCTAGCGTTTCTGTTGGCCGTGCAAAGATTTTGGTAGAAGCTGCAGAGGGCGCAAATTACAAAAGAGCGCCAATTGTCGCTTGTGACATACAGGTAACGGACGTTATTAGAGTCGAAGCAGCAAGCGGCCAATATTACAGCGGCAGCACGCTGCATTTACCAGATATTTACAGATAAGGAGCTGATTTTTTGAAAGACAGAATACCAACAAAACCCGGGCGAATGAAAATCACGCCCGAAAACGGGCAAGCGGCATATTACGCAACTGTAGAAATGGCAGACGACCCTTCCGAGATCGGTACGCCGCTAAACAAAAGCACGCTTTTAAAAGATGCTACAGCGTCTCTGTTTGGGCTAGGCGCAACTGCGCTTCCGGACGATGTCCTGAAAAAAATCTCGCAAGAAATCTCAAGCGTAAAGTCAAACAACGCAAAATTTGCTAACGGGAGTTATAGAGGGGCCAACGACCCTAGCGGGAAGCGGCTAACGTTCCCGTTTCCTCCCAAAATTGTGCTGGTGCAGTATTTTAACATCGACGACCCCAAGCGCGGCAGCGGAACTGTTATAGCGTCAGAGGGGTCTCAACAAAGTTTCCGCATCCACTATAGCAGCGGATCTACTGCAAGCACAGGCCTTTTACCAATTACAATGTCTGGGAACTCAATTTTTTGGCCTAAAGGCGATTTTAATGACATGGACCGAGTGTCCAGCAATTATTATTATATTGCAATAGGGGGTTAATAGTTTTGACAATTATCGAGATTAAAAAGAACAGCAACGGCGCCCACAACAACCAAACAATCAACACTTGCATCCCGGTTCCGAAAGGGTATGCGCTTTTGCCAGATGATTTAGAGACTCCCAACTTCCCGTTTGGTGAAATCGATGTATCGGAAATGGGGAGGGTGCCAACTGTGACAAAATGGACTGCGCTCCCGCTACCGGAGCAGACTCCGGAAAAGCGCGACCCAACACAGCTGGATAAAATCCAAGCGCAGGTAACTTATACGGCCTTGAAAACAAACACGCTGATTGGAGGGACGAATTAATGGCGGAGCAGATTGCACAATGGTACAAGTGGGGGCTCTGGGACTTAGCGATGGTCAGAGAGGCCGTCCCCGCCCTTATTACGCCCGAAGAATATCAGTCAATTACAGGCGAAAAATACGCCTGATTTGAAAGGAGAAAAATAACATGACAAAAGTAACAGAAATTATCAGAAACGACAAACTAACCGTGGCACAGAAAAATGCAGAGCTTGAAAAAATCGGCTCTACGCTGCGACTTGACCCGAGCAAAAACGTGATTACAGCGGAAGAGGAAAAAATGACCGTTGTTAACGTAGACACAGGCGTTTACAGCGGATACGGCCTGATGAACATGGGCGGCTGCGGCACTGCAAAAGTAAAAGTTGTGGACGGGAAACTAGAAGAAAATGTCGGATTTAACAACGGCTACCTTTATATGGGCGGTCATGAGTTCGAAGTCCCGGATGGGGAGCATCTAAAACTGGTTAAGTAACGAGCACACGGGCGGCAGGGTGGGTATATGATATTTTTAGGGGATGATTTTTTGTTGAACAAGCTAACAAAATTGCTGAATGTCAAAAGCCTTGTGACACTTGCGCTCACCGGAGTGTTCTGTTACTTGGCCGTTGTCAACGCGATTTCCCAAGAGTTTATGACCGTCTACACGGTCGTTATTGCGTTCTATTTTGGCACACAAGCGAAAAAAGCAGAGGAAGAACAGGCTGGGGTGAAAAATGTTAAACAGTAGAGACATTAACCTTTTACGGTCAGATGTGGGGAAGAACTGCAGAATATTCCTTGATAATTGCCAAAAAGTGGGGCTTCCTGTGCTGATCACGCAAACCGTCAGAGACAACGAATACCAAGCATATTTATATGCGCAGGGCAGGACACGCCCCGGTAAAATTGTGACAAACCAGAAGACTCCTACATTCCACTCAAACAAAGCGGGGCTTGCCTTTGATTTTTGCAAAAACGTAAAAGGGCACGAATACGACGATCCGGCGTTTTTCAAAAAGTGCGCAGACATCGCGAAACGGCTAGGATTTAGCTGGGGCGGAGACTGGAAAACATTTAAGGACAACCCCCATATACAGTGGGACGACAACGGGAAATACACATCAAGCATGATCCTGCAAGGTAAATACCCCAGGAGCATGCCAACACGTGGGCAGGTGACACAAAAAATGACAAAAGACACAGCAAAAAGTATCTTGAAAAAAGAAGCAAAGCTAAGCGATGCAACAATTACATATTTAGATAGCTATCGCTATGGGGACGATTTGATTGTCAAATTAGCGAATGCAATCGCCAGCAAAAGCTAAAGGCGGGGGGATTCATGGAGCACACAGAACTTGAAATGTTAAAAAATATTTTTGATGCCAGATATCGGCAGATTGATGATTGCGAAAGGACAACAGATGAATATAAAAAGCGGCTGGATCGTCTGCAAATCGAATTCGTAAAAGGCAACACGAAGCTAAATATCTTAATTGCAATTTTGACGGCGATTGGCGGGCCTGTAATCGCCCTTTGTGTCAAGATGCTGTTCGGAGGTGCATAAAATGAGCTGCAGCGGCTGCAAGTCAGGAGACGGCAAGGAAGAAACAATGACATATGTAGCACACGAGGCGGAAATGGCGCGGGCGGAACGCCATTTAAAACGCTTGTGGGTTACAATCATATTGCTGATCGTTTTATTGGTTGGCACAAATTGTGCGTGGTTATATCACGAGTCACAATATGTGGATGTAGAGAGCGCGACACAGGAAGTAACGCAACGCTGCGAAAGCGGCAATAATTCTTTTGTAGGTGGTGATTTCTATGGCTCAGC
>RCNI01001522.1_pt1 | contig 20148 bp, 18 predicted proteins | sample 2041151 | NCBI WGS metagenome assembly RCNI01 (sample SAMN09708214, study PRJNA481090) | feces metagenome | isolation source: feces | place: Antarctica: Albino Rookery | reverse complement strand
ATGTCCATTGTTAAACCTGAAATCAATAAACTCTTGGATGAGACTCAGAACAATCCATTTTTGCTCTGCACCGTAGCATCTAAGCGTGCATGCGATATCAATAATATGATTCGCTCCCAGCACCTTCGTGTTACTGCTGTTCAAGAGGTTGACGATATTACAATTATGGCAGCTGGTAAGGATTCTGTATCAACTGCTATGGATGAGATCGCTGACGGCGAGCTCACATATGATGTAGAGTCATTTGAACGCGAAATTTACGACGAGAATCAGATTCAGTTCTAATAATGACTCAACGTGTATGTTTGGTTCATTATCATGAAATTGGTCTTAAGGGAAAGAACCGCTCTCGCTTTGAAAATAAGCTTGTGAACAATATTCAAAAAGCCCTTAAGAACTACCCTCATGCACTTGTAAAACGTATCTCTGGTCATATTTTGATCTTTGATGAGACTGCTGAAGATATGTATCCACTTGCACGTGCTATTGCATGTGTACCTGGTGTTGCTAAGGTAAGTCTCGCATTCAAGTGCGAACAGACTGAAGAAAACCTACAAAATTGCTGTATTGCAGCTTTGAGAGAAGTTGAGTCTTTCGAAACATTCAAGGTTCATGCTCGTAGGTCAAATACTAAGTTTCCTCTCCACACGCTTGAGCTTCATCAGCTCTGTGGCAGTGCATTGTGCAAAGCCTTTGATGGGGAAGGCAAGCGTGTTGAGATGTACGGACCTGATGTAACTGTACAGGTGCACCTTATCCAAGATGATGCCTATATTTGGGCAGATGGAATCGAGGGAGTTGGAGGTTTGCCTGTAGGTACTGCTGGTAAGGTAGTAAGTCTTTTGTCTTCTGGATTTGACTCTCCTGTATCCACCTGGATGATTGGTCGTCGTGGTGCAGTATGTGTTCCTATCCACTTTAGTGGACGTCCTGTTGTAGCTGATGATTCAGAGTATCTATGCCAGGATATCTGTGAGGCCTTGAGACCTTATGGAATGATTGGTCGCTTGTATGTAGCTCCAATCGGTGAGTTCCAAAAGCAGATTGCTTTGCAGGTACCACAGCAGCTTCGTATTATTATGTATCGTCGCCTTATGTATGCTGTTGCTCAAAGAGTGGCAGAGCTTGAAGGCGCACGCGCAATTTGCGTTGGCGAATCTTTAGGTCAGGTGGCAAGCCAGACCTTGGAAAATATTGCTGCTGTTAATGACGCAGTTGATATTCCTGTTCTTCGTCCTCTTATTGGAACAGACAAGACTGAGATTATCAAACGTGCACAGGAGATTGGCACATACGACATCTGTTGTCAGACTGCTCCAGATTGTTGTACGCTTTTCATGCCTCGTCGACCAGAAACAAAGGCTCGTCTAGAGGTTGTGCGCAACGTTTGGAACCTCTTTGATGCTCAAAAGATGATTGACGAGATTGTAGAGAATATCGAGTATATCGACTATGATTGTCCATCATATAAGCCACCTCAAAAGCTTTGGCGCCGCCATGACACCTTGCAGGTAGCTGAATGGGCTGAAGAAGCTCCAGCTGATGTTATACCTGATAGCGAATAAAATATATACACCCGTTTTGCAATTGCGAAGCGGGTGTTTTTTTCATTGTTTAAAAACTGTTAGCTCATTGTTATCCAGTGATGCAAAATAAAATTTTTTACCACCGTGGATAAGCATCACCTTCGATACTTGATGTATATGGGGAGGTGAATATGAAGCAATATAAAGCTACACATGGAAAACAGTTAAAGATCCTAAAGATTATCCTGATTGTTGCAGTTGTCATTGCAGGTATAGGAGCCGTTGGATTTATATATGCCCGATACGGTAGACAGTTTATTACTCCAAATGTATCTGAGGAATTGCAGCCTGCAGAGGAAGAAATTATTGCTATTGAAGTAAAGGATAAGAAACCTGAAGTGCTTGTTCATGTAGCAGGCGCTGTAGCTGAACCTGGAGTTGTTGAGCTTGAGGAAGGGGCGCGCATTAAGGATGCAATTGATGCAGCTGGTGGACTGCTCGATAAGGCAGACATACGAACGATTAATCTTGCGGCAGAAGTTGCAGATGGAAGCAAAGTTTACATTCCTAAGTTGGGAGAAGAAATATCGGCAGGAATATCTTCTAATGATTCAGGATCCCAATCATCTGACGGTAAGGTAAATATCAATACTGCATCTAAGGAGGAACTTATGAAACTTCCTGGTGTCGGAGCATCTACAGCTGATGCAATCATCGCTGAACGTAAGAAGGGTAAGTTTAAATCTATTCAGGATCTCAAAAGAATAAGTGGAATAGGAGATAAAAAGTTCGAGAAATTAGAGCCTCATATCCGTGTTTAATCTGCACTTTAGAAGACTAAAGCTATTCATACCTGCTCTTGCAGTTTATGCAGCACTTTTTTGGATTGCTTTAGCCTTGGTTCTTTGCGGCGTTTCTTATGGTGCAATGAGTGCGGTGATTTTTCTTTATATCCTAATTATTGCAATAGCATACTATCGCCAGCATAATCTTAAAGTTGCGCTCTTTCAAATCACTATCTCCATGGGTATTGCATGCGCTGGCTTATCTTTGGGTGGTTTTGCGCGTAATGCAATTAGTAATACGCAAAGTACTTTATCGGAAAATACGCGTGATGATATTCAGGTTCAGATATCGAACTTTCCTGTTCGAAAGGATAAAAACTATCGTTGTGAAGCATTGGTCTTAAATGGCGATTATATTCATACTAAGGTATACCTAAACAGCAAAGAACAGTATGAAAATGGTCAAAGACTATCCGTTGAAGGAATGTTCAAACCATATACTTCAGAAGATAAGGCGTTTCTTGTAAGTAAGGGGATTGTAGGACAGGTAAAAGTATTTGAAGCGAGGCCTATCGAAGCACCCTCTACGATACAGACCGTCCTCAATTCCATACATAGGTATATGATCGAGAGGATTGATCCCTCGGCGTCAAAATCTAGAGCCCTTATGGCCGCTTGTGTAATGGGTGTTAAAACAGAAGCAAAAGCTACTAAACTCACGCAAGCATTCTCTAATGCAGGCCTTGCTCATATCCTCGCCGTTTCAGGCGCTCATCTTGTTGTGCTTATGTATCTTATAGATCAAGTGCTCCTTAAATTCAAACTGATACCATACCTTCGAGTCATAATCCTTGCTCTATCATCAGGTATTTTTGTACTACTATGCTCAGCTCCTATCTCTGCTGTAAGAGCTTGGGTTATGTACGTAATCGTTGCAATTGCTAGGCTATATGGACGTCGCCTTTCTTCTTTAACTGCATTAAGTTTCTTTGTTGTCCTTGAGCTTATATCAAGCCCATTAAGTTCGGTCGATATAGGGTTTTGCTTCAGTGTTCTTGCGGTTGCAAGTCTAACTATGTTTGCAAAGCCTTTTAGTTCATGGCTTGATTTAAAACTTGCCGGACTTGTTGACATGCTTCCGAATAAAACATTAAGACCAAAGAGAATACTTTATAGACTCAGAGGCATGACATCCGTTATTACAGCTAGTCTTGTTGTTATGACTACAACCGCACCTTTGAGCATCGGGGTATTTGGGGTCATTCATCCTTTGGGAGTGCTTTCAAATATTGTTGTAGCACCTATATTCGTACCTTATTTGCAACTATGTTTTATAACGATGCTTTTGGCGCCTATACCTTATGTGTTTGATTGGGCATTGGCTATAACTGATATATTCGGATCAATTTTTGTTTGGATAGTCGAATTTTTATCTAAACTCGATTTTATGAGTGTGCCTTTTGATTTTACGCACGGATTAATCCTTCTAATATCTGTATGCGTAGTTTATCTAGCTATACGAAAGCCCGGTGTTGTTCGTGTTTGCTGTTTGAGCGTGCTGGTGTGTTTGATCGGCATGGGATCATATCAGCGTGTTAGTTGGTCTTATTGGGCACCTGCACGCATCGTCGCAATGGATGTAGGACAAGGAGATAGTATTCTTATACAAGAAGGATCAACATCTGTACTTGTAGATGCAGGTCCTCCAAATAAACTAGTCGATGCTCTTAGAAGAAATCACGTTTATGACTTGGATGCTATCTTTATTACACATTTAGATCTCGATCATTATGCCGGGGTCATAGAGCTACCTGGCAATGTCTCTTGTCACCGAGTCTATGTTGCACAGGGAGCAAAAAAACATCTTCCGAATGAGCTACGAGAGGCGGTGTATGAGCTTACAGGTCAAGAGGTTATAGAGATTGTTCCTAATAGTTCATTTAAGATTGGTAAGTATGCTTTTCAGACGCTCTGGCCTCAGGAGTTAGTAACTGGTGAGGAGAACGAGCACTCTTTATGTATGCTTATGAGCTATGATCAAAATCGGCCTTTTCGTATGTTGCTAACGGGAGATTTGGAGAAGGATCAGATTAATCAAATATTGTCTAAGGTTAAATTCAAAGTAGATATTCTTAAGGTTGGACATCATGGCAGTAAAAAGTCTACAGACGATACGATGCTTACAGTACTGAAGCCTAAAGATGCTATTATTAGTTGTGGCCAAAATAATGATTATGGACATCCATCCCAGGAGGTCCTTGAAGTTTTGGATAAATATAAAGTAAATTCTTATATCACGGCATGGTCTGGGGATATATCCGTTTATCCTAATGCATCTGGTTATCAAATCGTTCCTCAGAAAGATGTGAAGATACAAACTCAAAAGCGTGCTGCGTAACAATCTGCTTTACTATAGAGAGGATAGGAGGCGAAATGGCAAAATCAAAAGATTTATTACCTATATATCTTGTTATTGGCAATGATGAAGTTAAAAGAAACGAAGTTATTTCTCGTTTAAAAAATAAGGTTAATCCTGATTTTTTTGATTTCAATTACGATGAGATTGATTATACGACTGACCTAGAGCCAGAGCGTATTATTTCATCATGCCTCAGCTATCCTTTCGGAGATTCTCCTCGTATTGTTATGCTTATGGCACAAAAGGTAACAGGTGGCTCAGACGCAAAAGCAACTGTACGCAAAGACATAGCTGATGCTATCGCTGATTATCTTAAAGAGCCACAAGAACAGACAACCTTATGTGTAGTGTGTAATGCGCTTAATAAATCCTCTAAGCTCTATAAAGCTGCCGTTTCCATTGATCCTAAGACCGTCATTACTTGTGAGCCGAGGACCATCAAAGAGCTCCCATCCTTTGCTGTCTCAGTTGCTAATCGTGAGAATAAAGCCATGGATTATACAACTGCTCACGCTTTGGTTGAAAGAATCGGAACAAATGAGCTGCTTATTGAACGTGCGGTAAAGAATCTTGCGGACTTAGCTCAAGATTCAACATCCATCACGTTTGACTTGGTTGAGGAGTATATCCCATATACATCCGAGGTTAAACCATGGGATGTAGCTAATCCTATCATTGAAGGCAAGGCTGATGAGGCACTCGAGCTTATTGCGCATATGGAAAAGCCAGAACAATCATACCTGGGAATCCTTGCATGCCTCGAGAATAATTTACGTGAACTTTTAGTTGCTAAGAGTTGTGACACATCAGGTCAACCTTACCCAGAAAAGCTTACCGAAGTATATGGTCGTATCAAGAATGATGGAACTCGTATGCAGTACTTTGCGGGTAATAGGGCCTTTCTTTATAAGGTGAGAATCCAAGAATCTCGAAAGCATTCCCTTAAGAGTCTTATGTGGGCGCTCGATCGCTGCCTTCAATGTGAGATGGATATTAAGGGTCGTGCTGATGATAAAGAAATTGCATTTACAACCTTTGTCATCGAGGTTGCTACAAATATTTAACTCTTTGAGAGGACTCGATATAGAGTCCTCTTTTTTATATCTCTTTTCGTATTGTTTTATATGTATCATCAGATATTTATTAACTATACTTATATGAATAAATATTCTCATATCAATAAAGCATTAATATGCGGGGATAATAACAAAGAGAATGAAATCATACTCAAAGGGAGTAATCGATGAATACGGTTTCTATAGATAAGCTCTCCAAAGACTACGACACTGGTGTCCATGCCCTTAAGGACTTAACTCTTACGTTAGATGAAGGGGAAGTTTTTGGATATTTAGGACCTAATGGTGCAGGAAAAACAACCACGGTCAATCTGTTGGCGGGTGTGCTAACTCCTACGAGTGGAACGTGCTCCATCATGGGCATGAGTCCTACGGTTGAGCCGGAGAAGACACATAAAGTTTCTGGCATTATGACAGAGCATGCTCAAATGTATGACTACCTAACAGGTCTTGAAAATCTTCTCTTCTATGGAGCAGCCTTTGGTCTTGAGGAAAAAGACACAAAGCAGCGCGCCATAAATCTTCTCAATCAACTAGATTTAACATTTGCTCAAGATCGTAAGTTGTCTACTTACTCAACTGGAATGAGGCAAAGGCTCTCGCTCGCTCGTGCTCTCATTCATCGTCCTAAAGTGCTTTTCTTGGATGAGCCTACGTCAGGTTTAGATCCGGAGAATGCTCAGAATGTTAATCAGATGATTAAGGATATGGCTGCTAAAGAGGGGATTACAGTCTTTCTTTCTACCCATCAGCTTCACTATGCACAAGGTATGTGCACGCGATACGGCCTGCTCGATCAAGGAACTCTCCTTGCATCAGGTACGATTGACGAGCTTAGAGATAGGGTATTTCCAATCAAGACTTTGAGTGTAGTTGCATCATCAATTCCATCGTCAATTTCCTCGGTGGATAAGGGGAACAACCAATACGAGATTAAAGTTGATAATCCTGATCAGATTCCAAATATCGTAAAGGAAATCGTTACCTCAGGTGCAAACGTATACTCAGTAAATCTTGAAGAGCCAACACTTGAGCAGATTTATTTTGGTTTGACTTCTGAAGAAAAGGAGGATAGCCATGAATAACGCAATGCGTGCGATTATGAAGAAAGATTTTCGCGGTGTAAAGAACAACAGGCTTCTTTACTCACGTCTCTTTATGGTTCCTATAGTAATGGTTATCTTTCTTCCTTCTGTTTTCCTAGTAATGTGTTACATGACTAGTAATGGAGCAGATGTTGATGCAAATACGCTCGAGTTTATCAATTCACTAGCTCCATCTTTGAATAAGGGAAGAATTGATTTAACCTTAGCTAATTTGCTTTTGAACTATATCATGCCTATGTTCTTCTTAACTATTCCTATTATGTCGGGCGCCACAATGGCTGCAAGTGCATTCGTTGGAGAGAAGGAAAGGCAAACGCTCGAAACTCTTCTTTATTGTCCTTTAACACTTAAGCAAATATTCAAAGCAAAGGTCTTGGCATCTCTATACTTGAGCCTTTTGATTTCGGCAGTGTCATTCGGGGTACTCGTAGTTGTCTTTGAAATTGAAGCTTACTTCTTACTCGGGCAGGTTATGGCGTTTAGTGCAATGTGGATCGTTGTGCTCCTATTGCTTGTTCCTGCTATTACCATGTTTGCAACTACCTTGATTGTACGCGAGTCCGCAAAGGCACAAAGTGTAGAGGAGTCTCAACAGGCAGCAAGTTATCTTGTATTACCTGTCATTGCTATTATAATTTCGCAATTTGGAGGATTATTCCTTGTAAATATCTGGATTATCTTAGTAATTGGTATCTTCTGCGCTGTCTTGGCTTGGATATTCTTCAACAAAGCAATGAAGGGCTTCACATATGAAAAGCTAATAGATTAATGTCTATTACATTGCGACCCCGTATCACTTATGTGTGCGGGGTCGTATCTTATTTGGGCACAAAAAAAGAGGAATCGATCAGCACATCGATTCCTCTTTTAAATTTAAAAAGCGTAATTACTTAAGAGTATTTACAGCCTTTGCGATTCCGCTCTTGCGCTCAGCAGCCTGGTTCTTGTGGATGATTCCCTTAGAAGCTGCCTTGTCAAGAAGGCGAGAAGCGTGCTGGCAAGCAAGCTTAGCTGCCTCAGCATCATTTGCCTCTACTGCGGTGTGTACTTTCTTTACAGCGCTCTTGAGCTCGGTGCGTACAGCCTTGTTACGGATACGAGCCTTCTCTGCGGTGAGAATGCGCTTCTTCTGACTTTTGATGTTAGCCACGTGCTTTTCCTTTCAAATACATGTAATTGAGTCCTCGGCGGTTTGAGACACGATGAGGTCAACCTCTGAAGTATACACTTTTTTACTAATTTTTGCTATCATTCTAACCATGAATACTACTAACACTTCACATATTCGCAATTTTTCAGTAATTGCGCACATTGACCACGGTAAATCTACGATCTGCGATCGTATCTTGGAGTCTACGCATACTGTTTCAGAAAGAGACATGCAAACTCAGCTTCTCGATTCGATGGACATTGAGCGTGAGCGTGGCATTACAATTAAATCAAACGCAGTCCGCGTTGCTTATAAGGCAGACGATGGCCAAGAGTATCAGTTTAATTTGATTGATACACCTGGTCACGTTGATTTTTCGTATGAAGTTTCTAGATCTTTGGCAGCATGTGATGGAGCGATTCTTGTTGTAGATGCTACACAAGGAGTAGAGGCGCAGACATTATCTAATGCGCTACTCGCAATGAATGCAGATCTTGAGATTTTGCCAGCTGTAAATAAAATTGACCTTCCATCAGCAGATCCAGAACGTGTTAAAGCTGAGATTGAAGACGTTCTAGCAATTCCTGCTGATAACGCTTGTCTTGTTTCTGGCAAGACAGGCGAGGGTATCCATGATCTACTTGAGGGAATTGTAAAGTACATTCCTGCGCCTGCTGGTGACGCTGATGCGCCGCTTAAGGCTCTCGTTATCGACTCTTATTTCGATGCTTATCGTGGTGTTGTTGCAATCATCCGTGTATTTGACGGAGAAATTTCAGCACGCGATAAGGTGATGTTTGTAAATCAAGGAACTCACTTTGAAGTTGAAGAGGTCGGATGTAGGCGTCCTGCTGAGACTCCTTTGAAGTCAATTGGTGTAGGTGAGGTAGGTTATCTCGTTACGGGTCTTAAAGATCCTGAGCAAGTACGTGTTGGAGATACCATTACCAGCGTTGCAAATCCTTGCAAAGAAGCATGCAGTGGATACCGTGAGGCTAAGCCTATGGTATTTACTGGATTGTATCCTATCGACAATGCTCGCTATGAGGATCTTCGCGAAGCGCTAGAGAAGCTTCGCCTCAACGATCCATCACTTACTTGGGAAGCAGAAACTTCAATCGCATTGGGCTTTGGTTTCCGTGTAGGATTCTTGGGTCTATTGCATATGGAGGTTATCAAGGAACGTCTTGAGCGTGAGTTTAACCTCGATCTTATTGCTACAAGTCCATCTGTTGACTATCACGTCTATAAGACCGATGGTGAGGTTCTTGAAGTTACCTGTCCTCAAGACCTACCTGATGTAAGTCTTATTGATCATATTGAAGAGCCATATCTTAAGGTTAAGGTAATTGTTCCTGAGACCTACGTTGGTGCTGTAATGGATCTTACTATCGAGCACCGTGGAATCTTTAAAGACATGGTTTACCTGAGTGAAACTGCTGTTGAGATGCACTGGCAGATGCCGCTTTCTGAGTTGATTATGGATTACTTCGATCAGCTCAAGAGTCGCACAAAAGGTTACGCAAGTCTTGATTATGAGTATGATCAGTATCTTGAAAGTGATCTTGTACGACTCAAGATCTTGCTTGCGGGTGATGAGGTAGATGCCTTGAGCTTTATCATCCACCGCGACAAAGCGTATGCTCGTGGTCGTGCAATGTGCGATAAACTCAAAGAAATCATTCCTAACCAGTTGTTTGAGGTTCCAATTCAGGCAGCTATTGGTGGAAGAATTATTGCTCGTAGTACTGTTCGTGCACGTCGTAAGGATGTTTTGGCGAAGTGTTATGGAGGAGATATTTCTCGTAAGCGCAAGCTCCTCGAAAAGCAAAAAGAAGGAAAGAAGCGCATGAAAGCTATTGGTTCTGTTGAAGTTCCTCAAGAAGCATTCATGGCAATACTTAAGGTTGACGAATAATATATGACAATCGATCAGATTATCGACACGTATGCTAAGCGTGCCGGTCTTAACAATTCAATAGATCCGTTCGTCAAAGGTGACGACCTTGCCTCTGCTTTTGCAGAGGCTCCTTATTTGATGGCTCCTATGGCAGGAGTTAGCGATGGTGCCTACCGTATTATGGCTCGTCTTGGCGGTGCATCATTGGCATATAGTGAAATGGTTAGCGTTGCCGGTCTTCACTATGACAGCGATAAGACTTGGGAGCTTGTGCTTCCAAAAGAAGGGGAGCCAGATATTGCTGTTCAGCTATTTGGAACAAAGCTTGATCAGTTTAAAGAAGCTGTTGTTGACATCCAAAATCGCTTAGGTGATCAGCTTGTTTTATTTGATATCAATATGGCATGCCCTGTGCCTAAGGTCGTAAAGAAGGGTGAAGGATCTGCTCTTCTTGAAAATCCAGATCTTGCGGCTCAAATTGTACAAGCATGCGTTTCAGTGTCCGATGTTCCTGTAACTGTGAAGATGCGAGTAGCTCGACATTTCCCGAATGTGGTAGGGCCTGAGTTTGCGCGTGTTGTTGAGTCTGCTGGTGCATCTGCAGTTGCTGTACACGGACGCAGTGCATCTCAGATGTATTCAGGCGAAAGTGATATTGAGCTTGTTCGCCAAGTTGTCGATGCTGTTTCTATCCCAGCCATTGCTACGGGCGATATGCTTAATGCTCAGATTGTGTCTGATACTCACAAATCATTGAACTGCGCTGGTGTTATGTGTGCTCGTGGTACTTATGGCAATCCATGGATCTTTTCAGATGCCAAGATTATAGATGCTGGAGGAGTAGCCCCAGAGCATTCTGTTGAGCAGAGACTCAATGCTTTTATGATGCACGTACGCCTACTGGAAGCTACAGGCGCACATCTCAAGCGTGCACGTTCTTTGGCAGGTTGGTATCTCAAAGGCGTAAAAGGAGCAGCTCATATGCGTGAGCTTGCTTCTCATATGGAAATTGCAGACGAATTCTGTTCGCTTGCTGAAAGTGTCTTAGAGTCACTTTAACACTCGTGAGCTTTACAGAAAGGAGGGCAAGGTGAATAACTCATTACAAAATAATAGTGATGATTTTACTAATCGCTACACAGCTCATTCTCCTTATGCCCTCTATGTCCATATTCCATTTTGTGTCCAAAAGTGCAACTATTGCGATTTTGCATCATGGAGCTTCAATCCCGACTCTGACATTTGCAAGAAGTATGTTGCAGCAGTTATAGCTCGTATGGAGGAGTTTAAGAGTCTTGGACTGATGGAAGATCTTCATACCTGCTATATCGGAGGAGGAACTCCAACCGTGCTAGAGGATGAGCTGATCGTTCTATGCAGCCAGATTTCTAGCTATTCTAATTTTGACGAATGGACAGTTGAGGCTAATCCAGAATCTCTGAGCAACCATTTGCTTGACCATCTTTATACATATGGAGTTAATCGCCTCAGTATTGGCACTCAATCATTCAATGACGATGAGCTTAAAATTCTTGGTCGTATCCATAGTGCAAAACGAGCACAAGAGGTCATTGGGTATGCTCTTGAAAACCCATATCAAGTATCAATTGATCTAATGTGTGCTTATCCAGGTCAGACAGAAGAGTCTTGGAGCAAAACCCTCAAGACTGCGATTGATTTAAACCCTCATCATATAAGTTGTTATCCGCTTCAGATTGAGGATGAAACCATTTTTGCCCATATGCTCAATAAGGGTGAAATACAGGATGTTGATGATGTAGTTGAAGCAAATTGCATGAAGACGGCAGCACAATGTTTTGAAGATGCAGGCTATAGGCGCTATGAAGTAGCAAGTTATTCGAGATCATTAGATAAATTTGCATCAAAACATAATCAAGCATATTGGACAGGTCAGAGCTATTTAGGTATCGGAGTCAGCGCTTCATCGATGCTGACGCGCGTAGAGTATCAAAAGCTCAAATCTGCAGTTGTAAAATTACCTGATCTATATCAAGACACAGTGCGTGTTCGTTTAAAGATGACAAGCTCAACTGAGGAATTTATTAATGCTCAATCTTTAGACAATCTTAATTATGAGATTGAATTTCTCAGCTATTCTCAAGCTCTTGCTGAGGATATGATGCTCGCTTGTCGTATGAGTCAAGGTATTCATCCATTACTTCTTCAGGAAGCAAAGAATGTTCTTGGAGCCGAATTGGTCGATTGTGCTGTACATAAGGCAATGGACGAGCAGCTTGCAACTTTCGATGAACATGGTTTTTTCAAGCCAACTGAGGCCGGCTGGCTCATGGGAAATGAGCTGTATGGTATATTTTGGGAGCAGGTAAACCAAGATACTCAATGGTTTACTGTTTAATTAAATTTGCTGAGCAACGTAGTTTATTACGTGCTTTTATTCTTTGACTGGAGTCCTATGGCATCCATGCAGGAAAAAGATTATTACAAAATTCTCGAAGTCGAAAAAGATGCGACTCAAGATGAGATTCGTCGTGCTTTTCAAAAGAAGGCACGACTTTTGCATCCTGATGTAAATAAGGAGGCAGGAGCAGAGGAGCGCTTCAAGGAGCTATCTGAAGCTTATGCTGTTTTGGGAGATCCTGAAAAGCGCAAGCGCTATGATGCTATGCGTTCAAATCCATTTAGCTCGCCATTTACTCAAGGTGGCTATCCGGGATCATATACTCCTGGACAGAGATCCACTGGTTTTACTGATTTCGGTAATTTTGGTTTTGGTAACTTCTCTAGTTTTGTTAACTTTGCTACTGGAAATGCAAATCAATCACAGAATCGTGCTTACAATCCACAAGAGGGATCTGACATCGTTATTGAGGTTCAGCTAACTTCTGAGGAGGCTCGTAAGGGTTGCACAAAGACTGTTACGTACCAACACTATGTCCCATGTGGAGAGTGTCATGGTACTGGGTCTGATGGCAAGGTGGAGACTGTAGAATGTCCATCCTGTTCAGGCAAAGGAACTATCCAGTTAGATCTACAGGACTTATTTGGATTCAGTGTTGCAAATATCACTTGTCCAGAGTGTGAGGGTACAGGACGTGTTATCAAGAATCCATGTCCTCATTGCATGGGATCTGGTCGTGTTGTTGAGACAAGCACCATCAATGTCACTGTGCAACCTCATGCCTATGACATGCAAAAGATTCGCCTTGAAGGTGAGGGCAATGCTGGCACAAACGGAGATCATGCAGGCGACTTGATTGTTAGGGTTGCAGTTCCAGAAGAGCGCCTCACTATGACTCAGGCCGCAGGATTTAAGTTTATTGGTTTTGCTCTTCCATTCTTAATCTTTGCAGCATTTGCACCTGGACTTCTAACTTCGGTTCTAACGATGGTCTCATTACCGTTGTTGCTTGGACTGTACCTTGTGTTCAAAGATGGAACTAATGCTAAGGGATCTGCTGGTTGGTGGAGATCAGGTATGACCTACATGGCACAATCAGCCGTCAATGCAAGCCTATTGGCATTCTTTATCATTCTCATGATGAGTTGTTCATCGTCGATAGGTCGATAATTTAATTAGAACATACAAACATAAGCACTATTTACGGGGCATATGATTCATATGCCCTTTTATGAGGAAAGATTTATGGCAGAAGAAAAACGAGATTACTATGAGGTGCTCGAGGTAGAGCGCGACGCTGATGGTCGTACTATCAAGAAAGCATTTCTCAAGAAAGCACGTGAGATCCACCCAGATGTATCTGATGATCCAGATGCAGAAGAGAAGTTCAAAGAGCTCAATGAAGCATACATGGTTTTGAGTGATGAGGAAAAACGTGCCAATTATGACCGCTTTGGATTCGATGGACCTCAGGGCTTTTCTGGCTACGGTGGGTTCTCTGATTTCGGAGACTTCTTTGGCGGAGGACTCGATGATCTTCTCGGATCATTCTTTGGTGGAGGAGTACAGGCTCAAAGCCAACGACGCGCTTCAACCCGTGGGGCAAATCGTGCTGTATATCTTGATATCACTCTTGAAGAGGCAGCTCGTGGAGCTCGTAAGAAAGTATCCTATGTACACTCTGTAGCTTGTGAGAGCTGTGAGGGTAAAGGGACTCAGGATGCAGAGCCTCACTATACAACCTGTCCTGCTTGCGATGGTCGAGGAAGTACTTTTGAGATGCACCAGAGCATCATGGGTACAATTCGTACGGAAGTTACTTGTCCAAATTGTAAGGGCATGGGAGAGATACTCTCTAATCCTTGTAAGGAATGCGATGGCGAGGGTCGTGTAGAGAAAAACGAAACCATCGAAATTGATGTTCCTGCTGGTATTTCATCTGGTCAGCGCATGGTGTTCACCGGTATGGGAGATGCTGGTATCCGTGGTGATAAAGCTGGAGATGTAATCGTTACCATCGACATATTGCCAGATGATCGTTTCCAACGTCAAGGCGATGATCTCTATTGTCTTCTTGATATCTCATCTCTTGAGGCTATGTGTGGCGCTACCCGTCACATGAAAGATATCATGGGCAACGACATTGCAATTGAAGTAAAGCCTGGTACTCAGTACGAATATCGTATTGTCGTTAAGGGTGCGGGCATGTCTCATCTGAAGAGTGAACTTCGAGGTAACCTCATTTGCATCGTTCGCATCATAACAGTATCTGACTTTACAGATGAAGAACTCGAACAACTCAAGGCTATGCGCGATGCACGTATAGAGACATCTGAGGCTTCGGAAGATGCTGAAGTTGAGGCAGAACCAAAGAAAAAGAAGAAAGCAAAACGTCCACGCAAGCGTGCACGTAAATAATTGAAGGCGAGTATACGTGAATCTTCATGAACACGATCTCAAGGCAAGTTATATAAATCTCGGTTGTCGAGTAAATCGCGTCGAGATTGATGTTATTGCCAAGCAGCTTGAAGATGCTGGATTTACAACTGTAACTCCAGAAGAAGCTGATGTAATTATCGTTAATACCTGCGGAGTTACCGGAGAGGCAGAGGCAAAAACGAGAAAGTCTATTCGTCATGCTGCTAATCTTTCCCAGACGCCTCTTGTAGTGGCTACAGGATGTGTTGTAAATCTCTTTGCTGATGAAATTTCTGATCTTGCCGAGAATGTAGTAGCAAAGCCTGTAAAGACAGAAGTAGCTGACTTCATCGTTGAGCATTTCGATGTAGATCAGATTCCTTATGAGAATAGAGAAGAAATCGAACAAGTTGGAGAAGCTATTACTCCTACTGGTCGCACACGTCCTGGCGTTAAGATCCAAGATGGTTGCAATAACCGATGCTCTTATTGCATCGTTTGGAAAGCTCGCGGCAAAGCAACTTCACTTCCTTATGCTGAGGTTCTCAAACAGGTTAGGGAACTTGAGCATGAAGGTGCACGTGAGGTTGTGCTAACAGGTATCAATCTTGCTAATTATGAGGATGAATCAACTGGAGAGCATATGCGTCTTGCGCAGTTGCTCAATAAGCTTATGGAAGATACTCAGGTTGAGCGTTTCCGTCTATCTTCCATCGAGCCTCCAGAGACAGACGATGAACTTCTCGAATGTATTGCTAACTCCAATGGTCGAATTGCACCATTTTTGCACCTTGCTTTGCAATCTGGATGTGATAAGACTCTCAAGGAAATGAATCGCAATTACACATTGGATGAGTATCGTCAGATTGTCCAAAAGGCTCGCAAGCTCATTCCGAATCTTGCGGTTGGATGTGATCTCATCGTTGGTTTTCCTGGAGAGACTGACGAGGATTTCGAGCAATCTCTCGCATTTTGTAAAGAAATGGGATTTGAGAAGATGCATATCTTTAGATATTCAGAGCGTCCTGGAACACCTGCTGCTCAAAGAGAAGATCAGATTGATCCTCATATTAAGGCAGAGCGTGCTAAGCGTGTGCGCGATCTTGCACTAGATATGAGAACTCAAGGTGCACGTAAGCTTATTAATACAGAGCAAGATGTTCTTATTCAAGCTCCAGGATACGGAGTTTCCGGTGGATTATTTGTCGTTAAATGTCCTGAAGATATCGAGGTAAACTCATACGTTAAGCTAAAGATTAACGATGTTAAGTCTGATCGCCTCATTGTGTCTTAGGTTTTACTGTACGAGTTGTCTTTTATCTTTTACAACTTGAATAACTCAATTACTTTCATGCAAAGACTCTTTATAAGGGTCTTTGCATTTTCTTTATATAAATATGTGTTAAAGTGGCTATATACAAGCTTTTGTATGTTGCGTTGCTACCTAAACAACCGATATGTGAAAGGGGAGGTATGCAAGCTACTCAGGTTAAACTAAACATCCCTGATAGTGTTGACCCAACCGAGATCATGGGTGTGAGAGATGTCTTTCTCAGAAAGATTGAAGATTCATTCAATTCCATCATTTCTGTCAGGGGAAATAAGATAACAATCATTGGTAATGCCTCTGAGGCAAACCAGATTGTAAGCCTCTTTTCTCATCTTATTGAGATGGTTGAATCCGGTAAGTCGCCTCAGATGTCTGACTTACACGAGTTGTTAGAGCTAACTGAGAAGTCTGATGTTAACTTCGTTAGCTCTGAGAGGATTCTAACAACGCATCTAGGAAAACCAATTGTTCCTAAGACACCAGGTCAAAAAGCATACATACGTGCTATTGAGAATAAAACCATTACCTTTGGTATCGGACCTGCAGGAACCGGTAAGACTTATCTTGCAATGGCGATGGCTTTGGCCGCCTTGTTTAGAAATGAAGTCAATCGTATTGTTTTGACCCGTCCTGTAGTCGAGGCTGGAGAGTCTTTGGGATTCTTGCCAGGAACTCTTAACGAAAAACTCGATCCATATGTCAGGCCGCTCTATGATGCGCTCTTTGAGATGTGTGGACCAGAAAGAGCTAACACCCTTGTAGAGCAGGGTATCATTGAAATTGCGCCACTTGCATTTATGCGTGGTCGTACGTTTAATGAGTCCTTCGTTATTCTTGACGAGGCACAAAATACCACTCCTACTCAGATGAAGATGTTCCTTACACGTTTGGGCTATAACTCCAAATTCATCATTACAGGAGATAAGTCTCAGAAAGACTCCGCAGGTGCTGACGGTATTCAATCTGCTGAACTTGCACTTAAGGACATTTCTGATATTGCGTTTATGCGTCTTAACAACGACGATATTGTTCGACATTCGCTCGTTGCAAAGATTGTTGATGCGTATGAGCGCGCAGATATGTAGATGATTTAGAAAGAAGATATTCAATGACTTTAGATGTCACACTCACCAAATCTAGTGAGGTAGATCTTGCAATTTCTGATACAGAAGTTCAGGAAATCCTCGAGACAGTACTTAATGAGTTCGATCTTGATGGTGATTACTCAATCAGTGTCAGCGTTGTAGCTAATCCTGAAATCCATGAGCTCAATAAGGAATGGCGCGGTGTTGATAGACCTACCGACGTATTAAGCTTTGAGTGTGATGATCCTTTCGATGATGATGTCTTCGAAGGGGAGCCTTGCATCATCGGAGACATTGTATTGGCTCCAGAATATATTGCTCATCAAGCAGAGGAGTTCAACACAACTTCAGCTGATGAGACTCGTCTTCTAACCATTCATGGTTGCTTGCACTTACTTGGCTTTGACCATGAGGAAGAAGATGAGTATCAAGAGATGATGAGGCTTGAACAGTCTATTCTTAATGCACTTAAAAACGATGGAACTATCTCTGAGCATGTTTTGGTCAAGCACCATGAGGAGGCTTAAGGTATGATTCCTGGATCTCACAAACATCCACCTATATTTGACAGCTTTTGCTATGCCTTCAATGGCATTCGTACTGCTATTAAAGGCGAAAGAAACATTAAGATTATGATTGGTTTCTTTATAGCAATGATAGCTGTAGCGATATGGCTACAATTCGATATATATGCCTGGATCGTATTGCTCCTGGCAAGTGGGTGTACCTTTGCAGCTGAGCTGCTCAATACAGCAATAGAAGAGGTTGTCGATCTTGTATGTCCTCGTATGGATGAGAAAGCGGGTCGCGCTAAGGATATCGCAGCTGGAGCTGTATTAGCATTAAGTATTGCTTGTGCAATCGTTGGCTTGCTGTTAATATGGCGAGCCTGGTAGTGAGATTTTCATAAACATTTATGGGTATATAACCTATCAATAATTTGACTTATATCGTGCATAAAGGAGAAGCATGAATACTGAATCTAAAGAATTTCGTAGTGGATTTGTTGCATTGGTCGGAAGACCTAATGTAGGTAAGTCTACTTTGCTTAATGCTTGTTTGGGACGTCACTTGGCTATTGAAAGTCCTGTAGCTCAAACAACACGTAAGCGTCTTCGTGGTGTTGTAACCACTGAAGATTCACAGCTTATTATCGTAGACACTCCAGGACTGCATAAGCCTAAGGATGCTCTTGGAAAAGAGCTCAACAAGGCTGCGCTCATGGAGATTCGCGACGTTGATGTAGTCGCTATGCTCATTGATGCATCTATGCCAGTAGGAACTGGAGATGCATGGGTAGCAAAGCATGTTGCAGAGTCTAAGGCATTTCATCTTCTCGTAATCACTAAGGCAGACAAGGTTGATGCTGAGGTTATGCAAAAGCAGATCGATGCTGCTAAGGAACTATGTGACTTTGACGATATGATTATCGTTTCAGCAACTGAGGGCTTCAATGTAGAAGGCTTCATTCATGTTGTATCAGAGCATCTACCAGTTGGACCACAGTGGTTCCCAGCTGATATGACCACTGATGTAACCGACGAGGAGCTCGTAGCTGAATTCATTCGTGAGCGTATTCTTATGAACACTAAGGAAGAAGTACCTCATTCAGTTGGCGTTATCTGCAATGAGATCCGCTGGAAGAAAGATCATGCTTCTATCGAGGCTACTATTCTCGTTGAGCGTGAGGGTCAGAAAGGCATCATTATTGGTAAAGGTGGTTCCATGATTAAGAAGATTGGAACTTCTGCTCGTCAGAACCTCGAAAAGCTCTTCGACGCATCAGTTTACCTTGACCTTAAGGTTAAGGTTGCTCCACTTTGGAGACGTGACCAAAACGAAATTCGTCGTATGGGATATGACGCAAAAGAATAAAGAAATAGGTTATGCCAGCTCAAAAGATTAAACGTTATACGTGCTGTGTTCTTTCTAGAACTAAGCTCTCAGAACAAGATCTTATAATTACATTTCTAACTTCAGAAGGCGAGAAGCTTCAGGCTGTGGCTAAAGGTGCCCGCAAGCCAGGCTCTCGCCTTGCTGCACGCGTGGACTTATTCTGCGTGTGCGATGTTGTATTTACCTGGTATAAAGGGACACTTCCATATATTAAAGAAGCCGAGCTAATCGATTCTCATATTGCTTTGCGTGAGGATATCGACAAGCTATACCTTGCAAGTGCTGCCTTAGAAGTGGCTAGAGCTGCAAGCTTTGAAGATGCGACAGATCCTGTATCGTTTGCAATGCTCACTGAGCTTTTGCGTGCGATTGAATATGCTCAAACATTCGCTCAGGCGTCAAATCTCCTGAGTGCTTATATCTTTAAAATCACAGCATTTTTCGGCTGGCATGTACAACTTGATGGCTGTGTTGTATGTGGAGGAGAGCACTTTGATGCTTTTAGCCCACAAGCAGGTGGATCAATCTGTTCATCGTGTATTGATGAAGATGAGGAGCTTCCAGCTCTTTCAGGTGAGGTACACGGATGGTTAGAGTTTCTTATGGGGGCTACCTTTAAAGAGATTGCTCACACTGAATGTGACGAGTATATTGCTCGCAATATCTTGCATCTTGCACATCGCTGGGCTGAGACGCACCTAGAAGTTAGATTGTATTCACTGGGTTATTTGTTTGATTTTTAGCCGTATGATACACGATATGTTTTGAGCAAAATCACACCCCAATCAATCGGTATCAAACAATAACAACTACACTGCTTATTGTGGATATCTTGCATAAAAATAACCATTGCTAAAACCCTCATAAGTACATCTATACTTTTGGTATAGTATGTTCTGTATTACCCTTTGCTTCGTTATCACGTACCACCTACATGGTCTCGCGGCATCGGGCGTATCGTTAACTGAGGCATCGTCCTCACGTATTAGAAAGGTGGAGCTAATGGCAACCATCACTAAAGAGCAGGTAAAGGAAATCATCGCTGAGTTCGGTCAGAACGAGCAGGATTCTGGATCT
>RCNI01000691.1_pt1 | contig 20164 bp, 28 predicted proteins | sample 2041151 | NCBI WGS metagenome assembly RCNI01 (sample SAMN09708214, study PRJNA481090) | feces metagenome | isolation source: feces | place: Antarctica: Albino Rookery | reverse complement strand
TGATTTTTATGTTATGTTTAGTGGTATTTTTAGCAGGTTTCCAAGAATGAAATGGGAATACTTAGAAGATGCAACGGCTATTTCTGATATAGTCTTTTCATACTTCGAAAAGCACTCTAAGACGAAAGGCTTTGCATACGAGATAAGCAGGATACAATACGTAAAAGATGCTTATGGTAGGGACTTAGTTTGTGTAGATCTAGTGATTGCGCCCAAAGAATATATGTTAAAAACGAGTTATAATTGCTTTTCACTAGACATACCACTTCCTTATTATGACGGAATAGAGAATACAGAACTTTACGCACTACTGAATAGAACGTATGGAAGTTATTTGAATAAGAGAAATTAGATTTGATGCGAATGATACTAAGGAAAAGAAGAATGGCGATGACTAAAGATGAATTGTTCTTTGGGCAAAAAGTTATAGATAGAGTAGAAAGCCTATTGATTAGAAACAATTGGATATGGCACAACTTCTATTTTAGAATCAACAAGCAGTCTATAGGCGAAAGAAAAGACCGAAAAGGTGCAAGTGGAGTATTTCTAGAGATAGCGACTGCGCAAAGTAAGGATACACCAAAAGAAGAGTGGAGAATATCCACTCTTTGGTATCCACTTGAAGATTTTAGAGATCTATTCTACCGAAGAACAATAGAAAAAGACATATTGCAGATAATAAACGCACATTTTAACGAATAGGTGGAAGATATGAAATTTTATGTAAAGACTCACGAGTTAAGACTTGAGGGAAAAGAATATGATAAGTTTAGAATTCGTTTTAGCACAGGGTGGGATAAACTTTACAATCTAGACTCAACGATTATTGAAGCATGGAATATACTTTGGGCAGGTTGTAATTATGATGCAATCGAGATAGAAGAACACGCAGGATTGCCAAGTGCGATGAATGCATTTTATAAAAAGCAGAAAGAAAAGAAAATGAAAGTAGACTTGAAACATAAAAAGATACATATGATAGGGCATACATTGGAAGCGGAGAATCTAGAAACAGGAGAAATTGTAACTCTAGCTTATGATGAATTCAAAGATGAAGATAACGGATTTTACGTGGCAGATAATACAAATGATAGATACAACAACGAAAAGCTATGCGAAGAGTTGTTGTATGTATGGGAAGATGAAGTAGAACCACTGCAACCACAGACAGAATGGGCAAAAATGGTAGATTTATTTAATAGAGCGCAAGGGACATCATACGATGCTAGCGAAGTATCCATTGAAGAAATGGCAGAGTTTACAGAAAAGAATAACTATTTTAAATTTAAATACTAAAGGGAATATACATGAATACAGTTAGAATTAACGGCGCACTTCCAACTCTAAATGAATATATCAAAATAGAACGTGGCAATAAGTATGCAAGCGCAAAACTAAAAAAGCAGTATACAGAATTAGTCATGATGCAGTGCTTAGGAAAGAGAGCATTTACTAACAAAGTCAATATTGCTTTTGAGTGGCACACTACAAGAAAGGCAGATAATGACAATCTAGTATTCGCAAAGAAATTCATACTAGACGGATTAGTTAAAGCAGGAATGCTTAAGAATGATAATATGAAGTATGTAGGTAACTTTACCGATACGATTATTAAGGATAGCAAGGATTATTGCATCCTAACATTTGAAGAAGTGACATAGGCAAGGGGGCAAAATGCAAAGTAAAGAGTATCTTTTACAAGTCAAGCACGCAAAAACAAAGAAACTTCTATTTGAAATGGAAGTTAAACGTATTAGAGCCGACATTACATCGCTAGGGAGTGTAGATTATAGCGAGCCATCCGTACAATCTTCCAATAAAGCCGATATTGCAGATAAAATAGCAAGATTAGAAGAAGCAGAACGTAAGAATGCAGAAGCAGTAATAGAAGCATCTAATTTAATTAATGAGGTAGTAGACGTGATAAAACAAGTAAAGGACGGCACACTTTGTATGTTGCTATACCACCGCTACATTCAAGGTAAGACTTGGGACGAAGTAGCAGATCTTATACATCACACCACAAGAGCAATCCATAGTCACTTACACAAACAAGCGCTAATAGAGATAGAAAAAATAAGAAAAAATGGAAGTATTCACAATAATTCACTGTAATTCATTGTATTTCACTAGGAATTTATGATACTATTAGAATAGACAAAACCATACAAATACATATTATATAAAGGAGCGCCTATCTATGGCGCTTTTTTTATTGTTGTTTTAGAAAGAAAGAATTTATGGAAGTTAAATGCAAAAATAAGGAGTGTTTGAACCAAAAAAAAGGATATTGCAAAGCAAATCAGATACATATTGCTAGAAATGGGAAGTGTAGAGATAGTTTTACCGCTAAAGAGTCAACGAAAGAAGACAATAACCGATACAGATAGAAGCAGGAGGTGGTATATTGGCTAACGATGAAAACCTTATACCGCCAAGCAAAGGCGGTTATCAATTCACACAAGAAGACCGCATCAAAGGTGGAATTAAAAGTGGTGAATCGAAAAAGCGCAGAAAAAGGTTACGTGAAATCTTAGAAATATTGCTTGATAAGAAAATGCGTAGTGGTGAAGTAGTAGATCTTGCAGATATAACCACAATTGACGAAAGCATGGAAGCAAACCTAACGGCAAAAGAAACTCTAGCATTAAATCTTATGAGTAAAGCTATGGCAGGCGATATGAAAGCTATGGAATACATCTTGAAATTAATAGATGAATACCCAAAAGACGATGCAGAAAGCATGGGACAAAAGCAAGTTATCATTATAGGTGGTGATGAACTCCTTGAATAGTGAAGATAAAGTATACGTACATTTACCAACTATAGTAGGCGCAGGATATAAAGACTTTTGGAACTTTAAAGGACGTTATAGAGTAGTCAAAGGAAGCAGGGCTAGTAAGAAAAGTACAACTACGGCGCTTTGGTACATTTATAATTTAATGAAGTATCCACAAGCCAACTTGTTGGTAGTGCGTAAGACACAAAGGACACTGCGTGATAGTTGCTTTGCGATGCTTGAATGGGCGATAGACCATTTACAAGTAAGCGACTATTGGCACAGTAACAAATCACTTCTAGAAATGACCTACTTACCTACAGGACAAAAAATCCTCTTTCGTGGTATGGATGACCCTTTGAAAATTACATCTATTACTGTTAAGAAAGGGAATCTATGTTGGTGTTGGATTGAAGAAGCCTACGAGGTTATGAATGAAGATGATTTTAACAAGCTTGACGGCTCAATTCGTGGTAAGTTGCCACAAGGACTTTTTAACCAAATAACACTTACATTCAATCCATGGAGTGATAGACATTGGCTAAAGGCGCGTTTTTTTGATACTGAAAAACCATATATTCTAGCTAAAACAACGAATTACACGTGCAACGAGTTTTTAGATGCAAGCGATAACTTATACTTTGAAGAGTTAAAATCCAATCCTAAACGTTTTAGAGTCGAGGGACTAGGTGAATGGGGCATTGTCGAGGGTGTAGTATTTGAAAATTGGAAAGAAGAATACTTTAATATTGATGACATCCGAGCCATTGACGGAATAGAAGCAAGATATGGACTAGACTTTGGTTATTCCACAGACCCTACGGCGCTTTTTTGCGGTTTAGTAGATAAAGAAAATAAGAAGATCTATGTATTCGATGAGTTATACAAGAAGAAGTTAACGAACCAAGATATATACAAGGAGCTTGAAGAAATGGGACTATCTAAAGAAAAGATAATAGCAGATAGTGCAGAGCCTAAGAGTATTCAAGAGTTGCGATTAATGGGGATGCGTAGAATACAGAGCGCACGAAAAGGTAAAGACAGTATCCGTAATGGGATACAAAAAATCCTTAACTATGAAATTATCGTACATCCGCAATGCGTAAACTTCTTAAGAGAGATTAGCTTATATAGTTACGGCAAAGATAAATGGGGACAGATAAAAAGGTTACCTGCAGATGAAAACAACCATTTAATGGATGCGATGCGTTATGCATTAGAGGGAATAGATAGTGGCAGTAGATTTGAATTTATGTAGAGAGTAAAGGGGACAGAATGGAAGAAGCATTACATATAATCAAAGCGAATGCTCCAATGACAGAGTCAGAAATCATACAACGTGAAGTAGACAAATTCATTGGCAGTAAAGAGCGAATGGTTATGCTAGAGGGACGGCGCTATTATAAAGGCGACCAAGCAATCAAATTAAAACGCAGGACGGCTACCAACTACGAGGGCGAAGAAGTCGAAGTTAAGGGAGTGCCGAATAATAAAATAGTCAATAACTTATTTGATGACTTAGTAGACCAAAAGACAAACTTTATATTAGGCAATCCTATAGTAGTTAACACTGTTACGGATGAAGTAAAAGAAATCCTAAATAAGCGCTTTTTCAAAAAGCTATATGAAGTAGCAAAAGATAGTTACATTTGCGGTATAGCTTACTTAATACCATATGTAGAAAATAATACTATGAAGTTTAAGAAAGTTAATGCAGAGCAAGTAGTGGTATATTGGAGCGATGAAGAGAAGCAGGAAGCAGATGCATTCGCTTATTTCTACGATATAGAAGAGTATAGAGCAAAAGAAAAGCATATTGTACGTTATGTAGAATTTTACGATAAGAACGGAGTTAGATATTACAAGTACAATAGCAACGGAATATTAGAACTTAACTATGAGAAACCGCCTGCTTCACATCTAACTATTAATGGAGTAGCTTATAACTTCGAAAGAGTACCGATTATTCCTTTTAGGGCGAACGAAGAAGCACAACCTTTAATTACTAAAATAAAGACTTTGCAAGATGCTTATAATGAAATGCTTAGTAACTTTACAGATAATATGCAAGAAGACATGAGAAATACTATCTTAGTTATTAAGAATCACGAGGGCACAGACTTAGGAGAGTTTAGAAAAAATCTTAATACATATGGAGTTATTAAAGTAAACACTATAGACGGAGCAAGTGGTGGAGTTGATGCATTAAAAATCGAGGTAAACTCTCAAAACTACGAAGCCATTTTAAAAGCATTAGAAGATGCTATTGTTAAAAATGGTAGAGGTGTAGACGGAAAAGATGCACGAATGAAGAATGCACCAAATGAAATGAACATCCAATCCATGTATAGTGACATCATTTTAGATGCAAGAAGAATGGAGTTAGAATTCCAATGTAGCTTAGAAGATCTAATGTATTTTGTACGTACGTTTTTAAGCGCCAAAGGTATAAAAGTTGAAGAAGTGGAATTTATCTTTGATAAGGATTTGCCTGTCAATGTATCAGAAGCCATTGATAATTGCAGAAAGAGTGTAGGATTAGTGAGTGTTGAAACTATCCTTAAGTATCATCCTTTTGTTAGCGATACACACGAAGAACTCACGAGGCTTGAAAAAGAAAAAGAAAAAGAATTAGAAGACTTTAATATACCGCTAGCTTGAGGTGATATATGAAAAAGCATAGATATTGGAGCAGGCGCTATGAAGAACTAATGACAATGGAGTTAGGCAAGGCGGAAAAGATAGACGAAAGCTTGCAACGTACTTACTTGCGAAGTGCAAAGAAGTTAGAAGAACTCATAAGAAGTTGGTATGCAAGATATATGAATGCTAATGAAATATCACTAGCAGAAGCACACCAAGAACTTCATACACGAGATAGAAACGAGTTTTTATGGACAGTGCAGGACTATATCGAAAACGGCAAGGCGGATAACTTAAGCGCCGAGATAAAGCAGATGCTAGAAAATGCGAGTATCAAATATCACGTAACTAGATTAGAATCTATCCAAGCGCAAATCGTTATGTTATTAAATGACCTATTCACAGAAGAGCAGGAAAGAGTATCCACTCTAGCAAGCGAGATATACCAAAGCGCCTACTATCATTCCATATATGAACGAGAACTCATAAAGAAGAAGTTAAGTAGCTTTAACGTATTACCAACGGATGCAATCCGCATCATGTTAGAAAAGCCATATGCAAGCGACGGATTAAATTTTAGTCAACGGATCTATAAGAATAGGGACAAGGTGATTAAAGAAGTTAATAGCATACTTCTTAGTGGACTTATTCAAGGTAGAAATAGTGATAGAGAAACAAGAGAATTGGCAGGAGCTATAGTCGACGAGTTAACAGTTAATGATACGATAGAAGATATTAGAAAGAAGATGCGGAACGCAAGGATAGCGAGTAAACGGCTAGTCTTAACGGAAGCATCTTTCTTTGCAAACCAAGGAGTAGCCAGTAGTTGTAAAGAGTTAGGGAGCGAACAGTACCAACTCATAGCAACATTAGATACTCATACATCGAGCATATGCCAACGTATGGACTTACAAGTATTCCCTATAGACCAAATGGTGGTAGGAGTTAACTTTCCACCATTTCATCCTCATTGTAGAACAGTAGTAGCTCCTTATGATGAATTCCAAGATGAAAACGATACAAGGATAGCACGTGATAAAAACGGCAATACTATATACGTACCGCATCATATGAAGTATGAAGAATGGTATAAGAAGTATGTTATGAAGAAATCAAAAAGGACGTAACTATAATAACTAGTAAAAAGTGGTTTATTTAAGTTATACGGCAGTTTTTAACAATGCTTAGGTAAAATACACATAAAACACAATATAGGGTTATTAGAACGCAATTATGCGTTCTTTTTTTATGCCTTTTTAAACGTTTGTAGGCGAAAAAGAACAAAGGTATTTTACTGACGTTGACGGCAACAACGATAAAAAGCGAGAGTAAAGGAGAGTAGAAATGACAAAAGAAGAATTGAAAGAGTTAGGCTTAAGCGATGAAGTGGCAGACAAGATCTATAAGGAGTTTGTACCTAAAGGACAGTTTAACGCAAAGAACCAAGAGTTAAAGAGTTTAAAAGAGAGCGTAGAAAAACTAACGGAAGAAAACAACTCTAATAAGGAATTGAAAGATGCCTTTACAAAGCTTAAAGAAGAAGCAGAACTCAAAGAGAATGAGTACAACCAAGCACTAGAAAGCATGAAGAAACAAAGCGCTATTGACCGAGTACTCCAAGGCGCAAATGTACGCAATGCTAAAGCATTACAAGGCTTGATTGATTGGGAGCAGGTATCTTACCAAGACGGAAAGCTTAATGGGCTTGACGAACAGTTAACAGGCTTAAGAGAAAGCGACGGCTACTTATTCAACAATGGCGAAGTGCAGATTAACGGAGTAAAGCCGTCTACACCGCCGAACGAACAACAAGATACAGGTATTACTAAAGAAATGTTTAACAAGATGACCTATTCGCAAAAAGAGAAACTGTATCTAGAGAACAACGAATTATACGAAGAATTAACCAAAGGAGAGTAAACAATGGCAGTAACAACAAGTGATAAACTTTTTAACAGAGAAGTAGCGAAAAAAACAATTAACGCATCTATTGGTAAAAAATTACAATTCAAACCACTTATGGCTTTTGATAATGAATTAAAAGGAGTGGCAGGTGACACTGTAACTATTCCAAAATATGGTATGATTGGTGGCGCACAAGACGTAGCAGAGGGTGCATCCGTTGACTTTGAAGCAATGAGTCAAACATCAGATAAATATACTGTTAAACAAGCAGGTAAAGGTATTGAAGTAACACGTCATGCTTTACAAGTAGGCGGTAAAGAAGTAGTTAAAAACCAAATTATCGACCAATTAGTAAAAGCTATGGATATTAAAATGGAAGAAGATTTCATCAAAGCTTTAAGCAAAGCAACTCTTACTTTTGATAACTCCGCAGATATTATCTCTTATGCAGGGGTTGTTAATGCATTAGATCTTTTCGCAGAAGAAGATTACGTAGAAAAAGCAATTATCGTAGCTCCACAACAGGTTACACAGTTAAGACTTGATCCTTTATTTATTGATAAATCCAAATATGGTAATGACGTAATGATGACAGGTGAAATTGGTATGATCGCAGGCGCACGTGTAATCTCTTCACGTCACATTACAGAAACAGGCGGTGAGTATGAAAACTATGTTGTATGCCTTGATAACAAAGATGAAAACGGAGTGGAAGTAATGCCTGCAGTAACTGCTTTCATTGCATCTGACTTGGACTTTGACGAACAAACAGAAGCAGGTACTATGAACGTTAAAGTAACAACAATGAAAGACTTTTTAATTGCTATCACTAACGAAGCAAAAGTTTTGAAAACAAACTTTAAAGCAAAAGAAGGGGTAAAAAAAGCGCCGACAGTAGCACCAACAGAAGAAACTGAAACAAAAACATCCGGGGACGGAAACAAAGAAGTCACTTTGCCAGCACCAGACATTAAAGGTAAGGCTAAATGGTCGCGAGTAGACGGTTACGAGTGGGAAGCAGTAAAACGTGTATGGGATAGCTTAAACCAAGAACAACAGGTCGCTTTATGGAAACAATTAAAAAATGAAGTTAAAGAAAACTTATTGAACGACAAAGAAATGGGTGTGAAAGTACACAACGCAGGACTTATCAAATAAAATGTGAGGACATATGAACGAAGATAACAAGAAGCATATTATAGCTATTATTAAAGCCGTATTAGGCGAAGAAGTAGCCATAGATGAAACCTTAATGGGTTACATATTCGAGCATGAAGTCCAACACATAAAGAACCGAACGAACCTTAAAGAAGCTCCAAAAGAATTACTCTATATTGCAGAAGAGAGTACGGCAGGAGAGATTATCCGTCATAGCAAGAGCGCTTTTATTAACGATGATGAAGTAAGAGTTGCCAAGTCTATTAAACAAGGTGACGTTTCCTTTGAGTTTACAGGTGAAACTAAAGGGGAAATGCTAGATAGCGCCATAGGGTGGTTGTCTAGAGATAGAAGCGAGGAGATTATATGTTATCGTACAATCAAATGGTAGCAGGGCTTAACAAGTATATGTATAAAGGCAAAGCTACCATATACAACCTTGTAGAAAAAGAAGTGGACGGAATATCCATGACAGAATGGGAAGAAGTGGCAAGTATAGTGGCTTGCCACTTGTCCTTTAAAACTGCAGAACACGCAAATCAAACGGCAACAGTAAGTAAGGTGGATAAAGAGGTTACATTATTTATCAACACAGGACTAGAAGTTGCCAAGGGTAGCAAAGTAGAGATAGAACAACATGGAGTTACATATACGTTCTACGCAACAGGTGAAGCATCCGTATATCCTACGCATCAAGAAATAGGACTTGTAAGTGAGGTTAACGCATGAAAGCAGAAGTCAACTTTGATAGCATAGAAGAACTAACAAAGAGCTTGCAAGAAATGGCAGATGCGGATATATCAACATCGTTTTTAAATAAGGTTATAGAGCGATGCGACAACGTAACCAAAAAGAATACACCTGTAAGACAAATTAATGGTGGTACATTACGTAATGGGTGGAAATTCAAGAAACGTGGGAATGCGAAGAACCTTGAAGTGGAATATTTCAATGATACCGACTATGCAACATATGTAGAGTATGGACATAGAACAAGAGATCATAAGAAATGGGTTATAGGGCACTTTATGCTAACAAAAGGAATTCAAGCAGTAGAACGAAGTAGAACAAAGATAGCTAAATCTGTAATAGAAAAGGCTTATAAAGGGAAATTCAAATGATAGAACAACTCTTAAAATCAATAGCCTTAGCTTTAAAATCTAAATACGATGCAAAGGTACACGTTGACGAACTAGCGCAAGGTATGAATGACGGCGACTTTTTCATCTTACCGCTAGATTGCGTAAGGGAACGATTGAACGGCAGTGTATGGCGCAATACGTATAATATAGACATCCATTTATTCGAGCCTAGCAGAATGCAAGGATTGAAAAAAGCAGAAGATATAAAAAAGCTTTTAGAATGGGTTACATTCATTGAGGACGGCATCGTAATTCATGGGACGGATATATACTCTACCTACTTAGAGGGTATAGAACATATCTTTGTTACGTATGTTATAGATGAACGAGCAGTGGCTAATGGGTCGAAAATGGAAGATATGGTATATGAAAGGAGCTTAAAGTAAATGGCGAAAGAAACAAAAGAAACAGTCAAAGTAGATACGTACAACAAAACGGCTATTTTGAAATCTGAAAAATACGCATCTTATCGTGACCTTTTATCAGTGTTACTAGACGATAACGAAGAGTACACTTTTGATGCAGTAGATGCTAAAATTAATGATTTTATGAAAGGCGAGGTGGACTAATTGGCATACGGCGGTGGTACATTTAAATTCCAAAACAAAGAATTAGGCGGTGCTTATATTAACTTCGTAAGCGCTAAAGCACCTTTAAACTCCGTATCAGATAGAGGAGTAGGCGCACTTCCAATTGCTTTAGATTGGGGAGTTGACGGCGAAGTATTCGAAGTTACTAACGAGCAATTCCAAAAGGATACACTCCGCATCTTTGGATATGGATATACTCATGAGAAGATGAAAGGCTTACGTGACTTTTTCAAGCACGCAAAAATCGGTTATTTTTACCGAACTAACGCAAACGGCACTAAAGCTAGCAATAAATATGCTACTGCTTTATATAATGGTGTACGTGGTAACGATATTTCCATTGCTATTGAACAATCAGTAGATGAAGTAGGAAAATACATTGTAACTACTTTACTAGACGGAATGGAAGTAGACAAACAAGTAGTAAAAGATGCTAAAGAGTTAAAAGAAAATGGCTATGTAACATTTAAAGCAGGTACATTGACTGCAACGGCAGGCGAAAAGCTACTTGGTGGTACAACAGGAAGCACAACAGGCGAAGTACACCAAAAAGCATTGGATGCATTAGAAGCAGTGCCTTTCAATACCCTTGGTTGCTTATCTGATGATGAAGTGGTAAAAGGATTATACGTTGCTTACACTAAACGTATGCGTGAGGACGTGGGCAAGAACTTTCAGTTAGTAGTATATAATCCTATAATTGACCCTGACCACGAGGGGATTATTAAATTAGGTGACGTTGCGTATGATCCAACAGTAAAAGATGCAGATACACAAACTAAAAAAGCAATGGCAATTAGTGGTGTATATTGGGTGACAGGAGCTAGCGCAGGTTGCGATATTGACAAATCCAACGAAAATAGAAAATATGACGGCGAGTTTGCATTTGAAGTTAAGACAACACAAAACGATTTGAAAAAACAAGTAAGAGCAGGTTACTTCTCTTTCCATAAAATCAACGATACATTCGTAGTGTTGCAAGACATCAACTCTCTTACATCATTTACAACAGAGAAAAACAAGCCTTTCAGACTAAACCAAGTAATCCGCATCCTTGACCAAGTAGGAAATGACGTAGCGCACGTATTCAATCAGTACTACTTAGGTAAGACACAAAATGATGAAATGGGTAGAAATGCACTCTTTGCAGAAATTAACGATTACATCTTACAACTTGTACAAGTAAGAGCTATTCAAAACTACGATTACAAGAAAGACTTAGTAGTAACAGAGGGCAGAGAGAAAGAGGGAGTATATGTAATGCTTAAAATCGAGCCAACAGTAGCTATGAGTAAGCTTTACATGGTGGTAGAAGTACGATAATAGAGAGGAGAAACCATGGCAGAACAACAGACAATGCACGCAAGACAAGCAGTTACGGCAACTCTTGCATCCTGCGTAATGCTAGTTAATGGCGAACGCATAAACTTTATGCAAGCTATCAACTTAGAAGCAAGCGCTAAAAAAAATAAAAAAGAAGTGCCAATTTTAGGACGGATGCAAAAGGGAAATAAAACAGTGGGCTTGAAATATAGCGGTAAATGTAAATTCCATTTGAATACATCCATGTTTATTGAACAGTTGGAAGCGCTACAAGAAAAAGGGGAAGACGTTTATTTTGATATTATCGTTGAGAATAAAGATGACTCCGCCAAAGTAGGGCAACAGACAATTATTTTGAAAGACTGTAACATTGACGAAGCAACAATTGCTAAATTCACTGCAGAAGAAGACTTCTTGACGGATGAAGTATCTTTCACTTTCGAACGTTTCATTATTCGTGAGAGTTTCAAGCCATTAGAGGGTACAGACGTATAGGATAGGGGGACTAAGTCCCCTTATTTTTTGTTAGAAAGGTAACAACAATGAAAGAAAAAGTACAAGAAAAAACTGTCGAGCAATTTTTCAAAGTGCGCCGAGCACCTAAGACTAAAGAAGTAGTAGTATCAGAAGTATTCAAAGACGAAAACGGCAAGCCTATTCCATGGACTATTCAAGCGCTTTCCATTGAACAAATCCAAGCAGTGGCAAAAGCAAGTATGGTTAATGGACAACTTGACGTACAAAAGAACCAAGTAGGAATGATTACTGCATCTGTTATTTCACCAAATTTACGCAATGCAGAATTACAAGACTATTTCGAAGTAATGACAGAAGAAGCACTTTTAAAAGCTATGTTGTTACCTGTTGAGTACGCAAAACTTTATGAAGCTATTGTAGAGCTTAACGAAATTAAAACAGAAGCGGAAATGGTAGAAGAAGCAAAAAACTTTTAGAGAGTGAGAGAAGCGACTTTCTCACTCTCCACTACCTACTGCATGAATTACACATAAAGCCGTTGGAATTCTTAAATCTTCCACAAGAAGAGCGAGCATTCATAATGGCTAGCATTATGTATAAATCAAAACAAATGAAACAAGCGAAAGGGGGTTAAGAATGGCAGAAGAAGTAAAACGATTAACCACCACCTTTGCGTGTAATGATCAAATGAGTAAAGCCTTAGCAGATATAACAAAGGGAGTAATGGGATTAACTACTAACTTTGGAGAGCTTAAAGGCGAAATGACTAACCTTGCAAGCATAGACCCTATGCAAGGCAAGGAACGGGGTTTTAGCGCCGTAAATACCATTCAACAGAGCCTTATATCCTCTAGTAGCGAATTAGCAAATAAAATAGGAGTAAGCACAACTGCACAAGAACTCTTTACAGGAGCAATCCATGGAAGCAACGTAGCTATGAAAGGACTTATGCTTACTTTAGCGCCGTTAGGTGTAATGGTGGGCGCATTATATGCAACGTTAGGCTCAATGGATAAAGTAGACTATTTTACAAGCTTACAGTCGAGATTAAAACTAATAACAGGCGATGCATCCAAAGTGGATGATATAAACAACCAAATCTACGCATCGGCGCAAAGAGCAAGGGGTAGCTACTCCGAAATGGCAGATAACGTAAGTAAGTTGGGACTACTTGCAGGGCACGCATTCAATAATACTAGCGAAATGGTAGTATTCGTAGAGCAGTTGCAAAAGCAGTTTAAAATAGCAGGTGCAGGGGCGCAAGAAGCATCTAGTGCCATGTATCAGTTAACACAAGCTATGGCGAGTGGAAGACTACAAGGTGACGAATTCCGCTCAATCATGGAGAATGCGCCAATGTTAGCGCAAGCAATCGCAAAAGAAATGGACGTACCAATCTCTAAGATGCGTGAGTTATCCTCCGAGGGCGCAATAACAAGTGACATCATCAGAAAAGCATTAACTAACGAAAGCGCAATGGCAGAAGTCAACGCACAATTCGAAAGTATACCTATGAAGTTTTCTGAAATGATAACTAGCCTTTCCAATGTTGCGACAACAAGCTTTGGTGACGTATTCCAAAAGATTGGTGGAGCATTAAATAGTGACGGCATGGAGAAGATCTTGTCAATAGCGACAGTGGGAATTAAAACTTTTGCATCCGTAACAAGTGGCGCACTAGACGTTATAGCTACATTAGGGGGCATTATCTCATGGACGGCAGGAGCATTCGAGAGTCTAGCAAGTATAGTAATAGGAGTAGCTCCAATAGCAATTGAAGCGCTTATAACTGTAGCGAGTGTATACCTTGGCTATCTCATAGGTATTAACGCACAATGGGTAATAGCAGGTGCATTACTAGTGCCAAGTATGGTAGCAATGGCTACTATGACGGCTATTTATTGGGCAATGAATGGGGCAATGGCAGTAAAAAATGGATTATTAGCTACGTATAACACGTTAACTAGCTTTGCAAGAATTAAAACAATAGCCTTAACAGGCGCTACAAGACTTTTTAACTTAGTACTAATGGCAAACCCTTTAGGAATTATTATAGGGCTTGTAGCAGGTGTAATTGGTGTATTTGCATTGCTACATTTACGGACAGTTAACTTAAGAGAAACATTCGCTAGCGCTTGGGAATCTATCGCTATGGGTGCAGGTGGTGCTATTAACTACGTTATAGATAAACTCAATGTATTAATTGACTTAATCAATAAAGGTGGTAAAGCCTTTGGTGCTATCTTTGGCTTTGAATATAAAGAAATAGAAGCAGTGGCGAAAGTAGACCCTACAGGAATTGCTCAAAAAGGGGCAGAATTCATCCGTACGGCGAAATGGGATGACATCTTAGGGGTTATAAAGCCTAACATAGAACTTCCACAAATGGGAGCAATAGAAGAAAGCACAAAATCTATTGCAGAAAGCACAAAGGGCATTAAAGACTCTCTAGACGAAAACTTCGCAAGTGTAGATGAGTTGCGACAATTAGCATTAGGTGACGGAGTAAGTAACATCACAAGACAAGACATTAAAATAGAAGTTGTTAACCATAATAACGTTAACAGTGAGTTAGATATTGACGGAATCGGTGATACAATCGCACAATCGCTATTTAAGGCAGTAAACGTCAATAGAAATGGGGTGTAGATTATGTATTATTTCTTTTTTGATAATATGCAGTTACCTATACCACCGAAAGACCTTACTATAAAGCCTAAAAATGCGAATAAAACGGCGCATACAATAGGCTTGGGAGAGATTAATATATTAAAGCCTACAGGGCTAGTTGATATAAGCTTTGAAGTGTTACTCCCTAACAGTAACTATCCATTCAATCAGTCTATATTTAAGAGCATACGGCACGCAAAGTATTATCTAGGTAAATTCGATAGATTAAAACGAGAGAAAAAGCCGTTTCAATTTATCGTAGTAAGAATGAAACCAAACGGCGAGATGCTATTTAACACGAATATTAGGGTGGTATTAGAAGAGTATAGATTGAAAGAGTCACAGGATAACGGATTTGATAGCTTGGTGCAGATTACACTTAAACAGTATAAGGAAGCAAAGACTAGACGAGTTAGAGTGGAAAAGAACGAGCAGGGCGAACTTGTAGGCACTATTGATGCAAGTGATAGAGCCACAAAGGATGCGGAAAAGTCTTTCATCTCAAATGGTGGTTCGATTTTAACGCAGGGGAAAATGGCAACAGGTAAAAGTGTTGACGTATTCTCTATAGCGAGAGTAAACAAATTAGCAGTGCCTTTTGCAGTCAAAGTTGGTGAGGTGGTAAGGCTTGGAAAATAGATTATATATCACAATCCAACGTGGCGAAGAAGTCTTTATACCTGTTGTAAAGGAGGGAGTAAAGCTTACTAGAGAGTTAGGCGGTATTCCCTCCACTCTTACTTTTAGTGCGTTGATAGACGATATATTAAAGATAGAAAATGGCGATAGAATCAAACTGATCTATGAGGGCGCAACAGTCTTTGTAGGGTATGTATTCGAATTGAAGAAGTCTTCTGATGAGTTTATACAAGTAACGGCATATGACCAACTACGATACTTTAAAAACAAAAGAAGTTATTATATGCTTCGTGATAAAACGGCAACAGAGATTATCCAAATGATAGCCGACGATTACGGCATGAAGTATGAGAACATGACGGATACAAAACACAAAGTAGGACTGTATATTAGCGATAATCAAAGCCTTATTGACCTAATCTATTGGTACATTTATACCACTAAAATTGAAACAGGTATATTGTACGAACTTTACGATGACGGCGGAATGCTTACATTGTCGAATATAGACGATATGAAAACGGAGTATCTATTAGAAGAAGATACATTACAAAACTTTAGTTTTTCAAAAAGCATTGATAAAGCTACATACAACGTGGTTACACTTGTACAAAGCGCCAAAGATAGTGAAGACGGAAAAAGAAAGCTATTTATTAAAGCAGACCAAGAAAGCATCAAAAAATGGGGTAGATTAGAGCTTACAGGTACAGTTGACGGCGACGAAAACGGCGACGAAAAAGCAAGCAACTTACTTAAAACGCATGATAAAGAAACAAGATATTTTACGGCAAAAGGTGCAATTGGTGACATTATGGTTCGTGGTGGAAGTCTAATAGTATCTGACATCAAACTTGAAGACGGAGAAGACGTCAAAAAGTTTATGGTAGTACGAAAAGTGGTGCATACATTCGAGAATGGCGCACATTTAATGGACTTAACATTGATAGGCGGTGATTTGAATATCTAGTTTATTGTTAGAAGCGGTGAAAACTGCGAGTAATGACCTTATAGAGAATAGCAAGCTTTGCGATTGGCTAGTTGGTGAAGTTACAAGTACAAATCCACTAGAAATCACTGTAGATAACTATCTACATTTACCACAAGAGGTGCTATTTCTCACTAAAAACACTACCGAATGGACAGTGGAAATGACAGTAGACCACCACACAGAAACAAAAGGTGGTGGAGGTGGCTTTGCGGAGTTTGCGCCACATAATCATGGATACAAAGGACGAAAGAAGTATATTGTCCATAATGGATTGCAAGTAGGAGATCAAGTCTTTTTAGTGCGTGCAAAAGGTGGGCAAAAATTTATAGTTTTAGATAGAGTTTTCAATCCTGTTAGGGGGTGTACAGATTGATACCGCAAACAACAGACCTTACACAGGACATTATCCTTGAAAAAGAGCCTACAAATACGTATAAGCTACACTTTGAAAGCGACAATAACGTAGTAGGCTATACTGACGGCTTAGAAGCTATAAGGCAAGCCGTTTATAAAATACTGCAGACAGAAAGATACGAATACATTATTTACTCTTGGAATTATGGAGTAGAGTTTAAAGACTTGTACGGAGAACCTATCCCTTTTGTATATGCAGAATTAGAAAGAAGAATAACGGAAGCTTTGCTAGTTGATGATCGTATAAAAGAGGTTACAGATTTTATATTCACAAACCAATTAACGGAAGATAGAACAGAAGTTAACGTATCTTTTACGGTGAAATCAGAATTAGGAGAGTTTGAAGAGGGGGTGAACGTATATGTTGGTTAACGAGCCATACGAAAAGATACTTGAAAGAAATCTAAAAAGGCTACCTACTACAGTAGACAAGAGAGAGGGAGCAATCGCTTTTGATGCAATAGCTCCTGCTTGCATGGAATTTGCAGAGGTATATGTTTTGTTAGAGTTTATCTATCAACAAACAAGCATATTAACGGCAAATAGAGAGGGACTCATTAATTGGGGTAACATATTCTCTATTCCACCATATGGTGCTACATATTCTACTGTTAAAGCAGTTTTTAATATTGACGTGCCAATCGGCGCACGTTTTAACAGTGATAGCTTAAACTTTAAAGTTATTGAAAAGCTAGACGGAGAGCATACGTACGAACTTAGATGCGAAACTGTAGGTACGGCAGGCAATAATTGCATTGGAAAAATCAATCCTATTAAAAATATCCAAGGCTTGCAGACCGCATCCATTGTTGAGATTATCACTCCTGCACAAGATGAAGAAGAAACAGAAGACTATAGAAAACGATTTTTAAAAGCGATTAAGTCCAAAGCATACGGCGGAAATGAAGATGATTACATCGAAAAGGTAAATGCAATCAAAGGCATTGGTGATTGCAAAGTATATCGTTGTCCACGTGGTGGTGGCACTGTTGACGTTGTTATTATTAACTCCGAGCATAAAGCGCCAAGTACAGAGTTAATACAAGACGTGCAAGATATACTGATGCCAAAAAGGGACGGATGCGGTGGTTTAGGAGTAGCGCCGATAGGACATGACGTGGTAGTTAAAGGTGTAACGTCAACACCTATTAATGTATCGATGCATCTATACTTAGAGCCCAACGTAACATTTGAACAATTAAAACCTCAAATAGAAAAAGCTATTACAGGCTACTTCGAAGATCTAGCCAAAGAGTGGGCGAAAAGGGACTTTTTAACAGTGCGTACGGCGCACATCCTATCTACAGTACTTAGAGTTAATGGTGTAAATGACATAACCAATGTACTAGCTAACGGAAATAGAGAAAGAATCGAATTGAAAGGCTATGAAATACCTATAGTAGGTAAGGTGGTGAATGTATGAAAATCTTTGTAAGAGAAATCCATACAGAAAAGCATCATCCGTCAACAGTTAAAGATAGTAGAGAGTTTAAGGCGATTGCAAAAGTAGAAAATGAAGAGTTTACCATTGTATGGGAACTCTTACAACTTGTTATAGATAACTACTACATTCAAACATTGACAAGTCATGGCTTGGAACAGTGGGAAAAGATATTGGATATAGTGCCATGGGCAACAGACACCATAGAGCAACGAAGAGAAGCGGTAGAATTAACACTGAAAAGCCAATTGCCTTATTCACTCAAACAATTAAACATTATGTTAGCGAATATATGCGGTAAAGACGGCTACACATTAGACCTTAATTATAATAAGTACAACATCGACGTTAGGGTATCGTTAGGAGTCAAACGGAGTAGAGATCTAGTAGAAAAGATGCTACAACAAGTTTTGCCTATGAATCTTACTTACACAGTAGATCTATTATATAACCGCCATATTGACTTAGAAATATATACTCATGAAACCATGGAGCAGTGGACACATGATGAATTGCAAAGTGAAGTGTTGAGTACGGAGGGATATTAATATATGAATGAAACAGTAGCAACGTATACACCGAATATTAATCTAGAAAAAGCAGGGCGAAAACAACGATATGATATAGGAGTTTTCAATGCGAACTTTGATAAGATTGATAAAGCAGTTGGGGACAATAAGCTACTAGCCAATGGTAAAGAAAATATTGGAGTAGCCAAACAATTGGTAGATGCGTTGGGTAATAGAAAAGAAGATAAAGGAGTAGCAAAAAGATTAGATGATGCACTAAAGACGGAGATATTAAATAGTGTTTTAAGCGTTAAAGATTTCCCATTAGATAAAGCAGAAAATGGGTGGGCAAAGCTACCAAATGGATTGATTATACAATGGGGAATATCTGCTTATGCTTTTTGGGAGGAACGTATAGGCTATATTATATTTCCTATTGAATTCCCGAACAAATGTATCTCAATGCAAATGACAGGTTGGTTGCCGAATGAGGATGGTTCATTTGGGATTGATGCATGGTTTCAAGTGAAAAAGGGAAAACTTCATAATGCAAATGCAGAAGTAATGTGTCAATCACCGTCATCGGCAACATTTCACAACGCAATACACGTTATGTTTTTAGCGATTGGATATTAGGAGAGATAAAATGTATTTATCATTATTCAAAAAAGGAAAAAGGGTAACAAGCTTAGCTATTGGAATTCATGGGACTAACTTTGAAGAATTAAAACAGTATGCGACTAATAGCGCATTAGATTATGACGAAGTAAAAAAACAGACAACGGAAGCATACCACTTAATGCTTGAAGAAGAAAGCAAGTTGGAAGAAAGCGAAGCGGAAGTTGAATTGCGACGAATTGAAACAGAAGCAAAGGCTTTGCAAGAAGCTATCAAAGAATTAAAAGAAGAGTATTTATTAGCGGATATGCAAGGGGACGAAGAAACAAAGCAAGCCCTACGTGAAGAATACTTGGCATTAGTACATGAGGAGTTAAACAATGAAGAAGATTAGAAAAAGAGTTAAGCGATGCACGATATGTTTAAAACCTTTATTGGAAGATAGAACTTGCGGAAATGTTGACGGATGCCCTTTAGCGCGAAAACAAAAAGAAATCAAAGATCTTGAAAAAGAATTAAAAAAGGAGTTGGAAAAACGTTAGCATGATATATATTAAACAGAACATAATTAGCTTGCTAGATTACTTCCAATGGAAAGTATTACTTACGTTAGTTGGTACTAGCTTAATTACATTTTTTACATCAAATGATGCAATTTACTTTTTTATCTTCTCTCTATTAGTTATCCTTGACGTATTTACAAAGCAGTTATCATTAGCGAGTCAATACGTGGCAGAAACAAGAGCAATAACTATTACGGAAGTGCCATTTATGGCGAAGTTTTACGGAATTTATCTAGCCTTTAATGAGGGTATTATTCAATCATTAGTCATGAGAGATAAGATTACATCCAAACTAGCTACTTACT
>RCNI01000690.1_pt1 | contig 20169 bp, 13 predicted proteins | sample 2041151 | NCBI WGS metagenome assembly RCNI01 (sample SAMN09708214, study PRJNA481090) | feces metagenome | isolation source: feces | place: Antarctica: Albino Rookery | reverse complement strand
TGCCACGAATTAACGCATCCATATAAAGACCTGTGCCTCCGGCAATAATAGCGGTCTTCCCCCGGGCAAGAATGTCATCAACAATGGGAGATGCCATTTCACAGTATCTGCTGACGGAAAAATCTTCCGTCGGCTCTGCAACATCGATCATGTGGTGGGGAATATCTCCCATTTCCTCACGGGTGGGCTTAGCGGTGCCGATGTCCATGCCCTTGTAGATCTGCATAGAGTCACAGGATACTACCTCGCCGTCCAGTTCTTTTGCAAGGGCGATGGAAAGTGCGGTTTTGCCGGAAGCGGTGGGGCCGGCAATACAGATAATGGGATTCACGGTCTTGCGCCTCCTCAATAAATAAGATTAAGAGCGTTTAAACTGCTTTTCCAGCTGCTTTTTGCTGAGAGTAATGCAGATAGGTCTGCCATGGGGGCAGTATTTCAGATCCTCACGGGAGACAACAACCTTAACAAGTGCCTCCAGTTCCTTTGGATCGGTGTGCCAGCCCGCTTTGATGGCGGCTTTGCAGGCAACGGTGTGCAAAATTTCATCCCGCACGGTATCAGCGTGCTCGTGACGACCGGAAAGCAGATCGGCTGCCAGCTGCTCGATGGTTTCGGCAGCAGCTGCTGTGTCCAGATCCATAGGAATTCGCCGCAGCAGAATGGTATTATCTCCAAATTCGTCAATCTCAAATCCAAGTTCTTCCAGCATAGCCTTATTGTCCAGCAGCTCAGCAGCGGCTTCAGGTGCAAGTCTGCAGGGAATGGGGGTGAGAAGAGACTGGGAGGAAATGGTTTCCTGATTTTCTTTCAGTTTGTCAAACAGAATCCGCTCGTGGGCAGCGTGCTTGTCAATTAAGAATGCCTCATCGCCCTGCTCAACGATCACATAGCTGCGATAGAGCTCACCGACAATGCGCCACGGGGCGACTTCCGGCATGGGGATGGCTTCCTGTTCCAGTTCTATGGTCTCCTGCTGAACAGGGGGAACATCCTCCTTGGAAATGACAGGGGGGACAGTGACCGGTACACAGGGTTCAGGCGTCAAATCCTCCGCAGGTGCAGGAACAGCAGCGGGAACTACAGCAGGAGTAGCAGAAACATCATTCGTGGGAATAACGGGCGAAACCTGCATCACAGAGGGGGCAGGCTGCCTGGGCACTGCTGTGCCACCATAGGAAGGAAGGATGACCTGTTCCCGGAGCGGTTCTGAGGCTGCACGTTCTACCTTTGCTGCGGTTGCAGCTGCAGCGGCAGGCTGAGGTTTCGGCGGATTTTGGAGGGCAGAGGAGAAGGATTTATATTCCTCTGTGCTCATAGTGCGGAAAAAGTTTTCCTGCTTTGCACCAGCGGGTTTGTGAATTTCAGAAGGTGCAGAGATGGGGGGAGGCGCAACCGGGGCAGAAGCCGGTGCTTGCTTAAACTGCACCGGGGGACGATCCGGAGTCTTGTTGAGAGCTGCCAGAACCCCATAGTGGACACAGTCAAATACTGCCTTCTCGTTTAAGAATTTAACTTCCGTTTTAGCGGGATGGACATTAACATCCACAGCATTGGCTGGAAGTGTCAAATGAAGGACGCAGGCAGGGAATTTTCCCACCATAATCTGATTGCGGTAGGCTTCTTCCAAAGCTGCTACCAGAATCCGGGATTTTACCGGACGGTCATTGACAAAAAAGGTCTGCAAATTCCGACTGGGTCGGGAATCGGTAGGCTTTGTTACATAGCCGGAAAGGCTGTAGCTGTCCCACCGACTGCGAACGGAAACCATTTTTGCACATTCTCTGCCATAAATGCAGTAGACCGCAGCATCCAGTTTTCCGGTACCCGGAGTGGAGAGCACTTCCTTGCCGTCCCGAATAAAGCGGAAGGCAACGCTGGGATGCGCCAGCGCCTGCATCTGCACAGCGGATGCCACACGGCTTCCTTCCACAGTGTCGGATTTCATGAATTTCATCCGTGCAGGGGTGTTAAAAAACAGATCCCGCACAATGATGGTGGTACCGTCAGGGCAGCCCACTTCACTTTCTTCTGTAACATTGCCGGCCTCCAGATGGAGGCTGACACCGGAAATGCTTCCGGCAGTTTTGGTCATGAGATCAATGCGGCTGACGGATGCAATGGCAGCCAGAGCCTCTCCACGGAAGCCCATGGTGCCAATGGATGCCAGATCTTCCGCACTGCGCAGTTTGGATGTGGCATGACGAAGAAAAGCTGTTTTTGCATCTTCGGAGGCGATGCCGCAGCCGTTATCTGTAACTCTTAAAAAGGTCATACCGCCGTCCCGAATTTCCACAGTGATGTGGGAGGAACCGGCATCGACTGCATTTTCCAGCAGTTCTTTTACAACAGATGCAGGACGCTCAACCACTTCGCCTGCGGCAATCAGATTGGCAACATGCGTGGAAAGCTGTTGAATTTTAGGCATAAAATCACCTCATAGTGGCAATGCCGATGGCATTGATCAGGGTATGCATGAGGACAGGAGCAAAGAGGGAGCCGGAACGCTCATAGGCATAGGCAAGGCTGAGACCTGCGGGAAGATACTGCAGGAAGCAGGCCAGCAGGACACGAGGATCATAAAGCCCTATATAGCCCACCACATGAATAGAAGAAAACACGCAGGCAGAGAGCAGATAGGCAATGACTCTGCTTTTAGGACGCAGCTTGCCGAAAATCAGCCCCCGGTGCAGAACTTCCTCTACGATGGGTACCAGCAGAACAGTGCCGGTCGCCATCATAACCATGTGATCCTTGGCCATGATAGCAATGGACTGGTCATTGACATTGGAAAAATCAGGTACCAGCCAGAAAAGCACCTTGCTGAGTAAAAGATTTCCTAGAAAATAGTATAGAAATCCGATGGCAGCAGAGAGCAGCACAAGTGACTTATTTTCCAGAGTGTAGCGCAGCTGTACCAGAAGAAAACGGTGAAAAATCAGCAGAATTGTAATGAAGTTGATGCAAAAATAGGCAAAGTTCACCGCAGCTATCCCCATCGGGTGGGGCAGCTTCAGATTCAGCAGCATAAGCAGGGTGGGAAGTGCCAGCATCTCAAATACCAGATAGGAGAATCCCCAAATGGTTTCTTTGCGGCTCATATGCAGTTTTGAAAGTTTGTCCTGTTCCATCATGTTAGTCCAGCATCTTCTTTAGTTTATAAAGTTCGTTCATAGCTTCAATGGGAGTGAGAGTCTCAACGGTCAGTGCAGCCAGAGCGGCACAGACCTGCTGAGAAGTCAGATCCAGCATACTGACCTGATCGTCCTGCTGTTTGGGGACGGGAGCTGCCGCTGCGGGAGCGCCCTGACTTTCCAGCTGAGAGAGAATCTCTCTTGCCCTTGTGATCACGGCATTGGGAAGACCTGCCAGCTTGGCAACCTCCACACCGTAGCTGTCATCAGCAGCGCCGGGAACGATTTTACGCAGGAAAATCATCTGATCGCCACGCTTCTTGACAGCAATATTGTAGTTCTTTACATTGGGAAGTTCATCCTCAATGGTGGAAAGCTCGTGATAGTGGGTGGCAAACAGAGTCTTGGCTCCCAGCTTTTTGGGATTTGCAGCATATTCCAGAACAGCTCTTGCGATAGCCATGCCGTCATATGTGGAGGTGCCACGACCGATTTCATCCAGAATCAGCAGGCTTTTAGAGGTAGCGTACTTTAAGATGGAGGCAACCTCACTCATTTCCACCATGAAGGTGGACTGACCGGAGGCCAGATCATCGCTGGCGCCGATTCGGGTAAATACCCGATCCACAAGACCGATTCGTGCGGAGCGGGCAGGGACAAAGGAGCCCATCTGTGCCATCAGCACGATCAACGCTACCTGACGCATATAGGTGGATTTACCGGCCATGTTGGGACCGGTGATGATAGAAACCTGATTGTCCTGAGCGCCCAACTGGGTGTCATTGGGGACAAAAAGAGCATCTTTCAGCATGACTTCCACCACAGGGTGGCGGCCGTCTGTAATGGAAATTTCATTTCCCAGAGTGATTTCCGGGCGGCAGTAGCCACGCTGAACGGCAACGGAAGCAAGACTGCAAAGGGCATCTGCTGCAGCAACGGCAGCGGCGGTTTCCTGTACCCGGGCGGCCTGCTGAGCCAGATATTCCCGCAGCTGGGTAAAGATCTGATACTCAAGGGCGGTCAGCCGATCTTTGGCAGTGAGGATCTGGTTTTCCAGTTCCTTTAACTCCTGGGTGATGTATCGTTCGCAGTTTGCAAGGGTCTGTTTGCGGATGTAGTGCTCAGGGACCTGATCCATAAAGGATTTGGAAACTTCAATATAATAGCCGAAAACACGATTGTATCCGATTTTTAAGGTGCGGATTCCGGTTTTCTCCCGCTCGGCAGCTTCAATGCCGGCGATGGTGCCGGAGCCACCGTCCATAATATCCCGCAGACGGTCAGCATCGGCATTGGCCCCCTTGCGGATCATGCCGCCTTCCCGGATGGTGAGAGGGGGATCGTCAACAATGGTGGATTCAATCCGATCGGCACAGTCGACCAGTGGATCAATCTGCTGAGAGAGCTTCTGCAGCATGGGTGCTTCCATCGTCTCCAGCTGAGCCTTTACAAAGGGCAGGGCACGCAGACCTCTGGCGAGTCCCAGAAGATCCCGGCAGTTAACGGTGCCGGTGACCACACGGGTCATGACACGCTCCAGATCGGTGACATCCTTCAGCGCTTCCTGCAGTTCGCCGCGACCAATGGTATTGTTCACTAAATCTTCCACAGCAGACTGGCGCCGACCAATCTCTACGGGGTCCAGCAAGGGCTTTTCCAGCCAGCTGCGGATCATTCTGCCGCCCATCGGAGTATGGGTCTTATCCAGAACCCAGAGAAGGGTACCCTTCTTTTCCTTGGAACGCATGGTTTCGGTTAATTCCAGATTTCTCCGGGCATCCAGATCCAGCTCCATAAAGCGCCCAGTGGTATAGTAATTAAGCTCACGAATGTGGGCAAGGTCATTCTTCTGCACAAACAGCAGCGTTTGCAGCAGAGCACCGCTGGCGATGATTGCTGCAGGCATACCGGCAATTCCCAATTCAGCCATGGATTTTCCAAAGTGGCTTTCCAGAAGCGTTTCAGCAGCCTCTAAATTGAAATCCTGATCCTTTCCCTCGTCTACGCAGCAATTCAGCCGCCGGAACAGGGCATTTTCCAGAATTTCGCAGCGCACTTCATCGCTGCCGCCCCGAATGACTTCTGCCGGGGAGAATCTGCCAAGCTCAGAGGCAGCAGACTGTGGATCGGCACAAACGGTGGCAAAAAAGGAACCGGTAGACACATCGCAGAAGGCGAGACCGAATTTCCCATCCTGTGCGTAAAGGGATGCCATGTAGTTGTTTTTGTTTTCGTCCAGCATACAGCTTTCCGTGACGGTACCGGGGGTCACGATCCGGGTGATCTCCCGCTGCACAAGTCCCTTGGCAAGGGCAGGATCTTCCATCTGCTCACAGATGGCAACTTTGTAGCCCTTCTGCACCAGACGGGCAATATAGGCATCTACGGAGTGGAAGGGAACACCGCACATAGGGGTCTGCTCTTCCTTGGGCTTGCCTCTGTCACGGGTGGTGAGGGTGAGATCCAGTTCACGGGCGGCGATTTTTGCATCCTCGGAGAACATTTCATAGAAGTCGCCCAGACGGAAAAAGAGAATGCAGTCCTGATTCTGCTCCTTGATTTCCAGATACTGGCGCTTCATTGGGGTGAGTTCTGTCTGTTTATCAGCCATATATCATTCCTCCAGCTCGCCGACCAGACTCCAGGTTGTGGCGTCGGTAATGCGAATGTTCAGGTAAGAGCCGATGCAATCAGGATTGCCGGAGAAACGCACCAGACGACCGCCTTCTGTACGGGCAGTCAGCTGATCCCCGTCCTGTCCGTCTACCAGACAGCGCATGGTTTTTCCGATATAGGCATGGTGAATCTCGTCAGAGATCTGATTCTGCAATGCGCAGAGCTCATCGAATCGGCGATTCTTTTCTTTCTTCGGGGTGGGATCTTCCATGGAGGCAGCAGGGGTGCCAGCACGGGGAGAGAAAATAAAGGTAAAGAGAGCATCATAACGAACCTCGGAAATGAGGCTCAGAGTCTCCTTGAATTCTTCTTCGGTCTCGCCGGGAAAGCCGACGATTACATCAGAGGTGAGTACCAGATCCGGCATGACAGACTTGGCATAGTTGACGGATTCCAGATACTTTTCACGGTCGTAGTGGCGGTTCATAGCCTTCAGAACACGGCTGGAACCGGACTGGAACGGCAGATGCAGCTGCTTTGCAATTTTCGGATACTTTGCCATGGTATCAAACAGCTTCTTGGAAGCATCTCTGGGATGGCTTGTCATAAAGCGGAGCAGGAAATCTCCGTCCAGCTGTGCAATCTGTGCCAGCAGATCAGCAAAGTCCATACCACAGTCCAGATCCTTGCCATAGGAGTTTACATTCTGACCCAGCAGGGTGATGTCTTTGCAGCCGGCATCCAGAAGCTCCCGGCATTCCTTAATAATATCCTCCGGCTGACGGCTCCGCTCCCGACCACGGACATAGGGTACAATGCAGTAGGTGCAGAAATTGTTGCAGCCGTACATGATGGAGACCCATCCCTTGAGATTGCTGCTGCGAACGACAGGCAGGCCTTCTGCAATGGAACCGGCTTCGTCTTCCACGAAAAATACCCGCTTTTCGGTGGTCAATACCCGGTAGAGAATCTCGGGAAACTGCCAGAGGTGATGAGTAGAGAAGACACCGTCCACATGGGGATAGCTTTTGCGGATGCGGTCGGTGACAATGGTCTGACCGGCCATGCAGCCGCACAGAAATATTTTCTGCCGGGGATGGTCGTGTTTGGTGTGGGTAAGGGCACCCAGATTTCCGAAGACACGCTGCTCGGCGTGCTCCCGGATGGCGCAGGTGTTCAGCACCACGACATCGGCACCCTCAGGCGCATCGGTGATGGCATAACCGCTTTCCACCAGCAGGCCCCGGATTCGCTCAGAGTCTGCTTCGTTCTGCTGGCAGCCATAGGTTTCCACATAGGCAAGGGGAGTGATACCCGCACTGTGCCAATAAGCTTCGATTTTATGACAGAAGTCCATCTGCTGCTGCAGGGCTTCCTGTGAGATTACAGTCGTTTTACGATTCACGCGTCATTCCTCCGACAATACTTTCTTAATTTTAAATGATAACATTTTTTGCGGTTCTTTGCAAGAGGTACACAGTTTTTTGCGGATTTGTAAACAATATTCCGTTACACTTGAAATTTAAAAGTCTCCATGTTAAACTAAATCCATTATGCGCCTTAAAAGGGCAGAAAGAGGAAATATCGAATGAATTGTAAGTTCTGCGGTGCACAGTTAAATGCAGACGATGATCTGTGTCCCAACTGTGGCAAGCGTAATTCTGATGAACTGCTTCCCGAAACTCCGGAAACAGCGGAGCAGAATCCGGAAACAGAAATAGAAAATGAAGAAAAGCAGGAAGTGGCAGTACCTGAAGAGGCACCGACATCTGAGCCTGCGGCAGAAAGCCAGCCTGCACCCAAGCAGAAAAAGGGAGCCGTGATCGGCCTCTCTGTTGCCTGTGCAGCATTGGCAATTGCCCTTGGACTTACCATCTTCTATCTGGTAAACGGCGGCTGGAAACTGCGCAGCAATGACCTGTATTACAGAGATTCCTACAGTGCAGAGGCTATGGATGCACAGAAGAAGTCTGATAAGGTAGTTGCCACCATGAGCGGTCATGAGCTGACCAACGGACAGCTGCAGATCTACTACTGGACACAGGTATATGAATATCTGGACTACTGGGGAAATAATACAGCTTACTTTGGCCTTGACTACACGAAGCCTTTTGACCAGCAGCTGAAGCAGGGAACAGATATGACCTGGCAGCAGTATTTTCTGGATCTTGCACTGAATACCTGGCAGCGCTATCAGGTACTGAACATTCTTGCGGATAAAGAAAATTTCGTGATGGGCGAAGAATATCAGAAGGCACTGGATCTGTCGAAAAGCAATATGGAGACGCTGGCACTGCAAAACAACTTTGCAACTGCCGATGCACTTCTTCAGTCTGAGATGGGTCCCGGCTGCGATATGGATGACTATATGAACTATCTGGAGCGGTACTACAGAGGCTACCAGTACTTTGAAAAGGAGTTTGAAAAGCTCTCGGTTACCGACGAAGAAGTAGAGACTTATTTTGAGGAACACATTGGTGACTATGAGGAAATGGGTGTCACCAAGGAGACCGGACTTGTTTCGGATGTTCGCCATATCCTGATTGCTGTGGAAGGTCAGGAAAAAGACGAGAACGGCAATCCCATCTATTCCGATGCAGATTGGGAAGCCTGCCGTGCCAAGGCACAGGCTCTTCTGGATCAGTGGAAATCTGGAGAAGCAACGGAAGAAAGCTTTGCTGCGCTGGTGGCGGATAATACCGCTGACGGCGGCTCTGCTTCCAACGGCGGCCTTTACCAGAATGTGACATTTGATTCCAATTATGTGGAACCCTTCCGGGATTGGGCAACCGATTCTCAGAGAAAGCCGGGGGACTGCGAACTGGTGAAGACCCCGTTCGGGTATCACATTATGTATTTTGTAAAGGGTGAAGATACCTGGTTCACTTATGCAAAGAGCAGTCTGCTGACAGAAAAGTCCAAACAGCTGGTAGATGCGGCAGTCGCAGAGAATCCCATGACCGTAAACTACAAGAATATTGTCCTTGGTGAAGTAAAACTGGGGGCATAAAAAAGCGCCGTGTTTTGAAACACAGGCGTTGAAAGAAGATTTGTGAATTGGTGCAGTTCCATTTTGAGAACTGCACCAATTTTTTTATATGCAGACTGGGAAATACACGGGAAAATTCTGCATCTGACTGCAATGGTTTTGCAGTTACCAATCTGCTCGTAGACTGGGTGCCAGTGGCAGGGTGTGGAATATCTGAGCCGTGAGACGGCGGTATTCTTCAAGTGAGGTGGTCTTTCTCAGAGCTTTTCCCAGTTTTTCGGAATTTTCAAAGCGCCTGAGCAGATAATGCCAGTTTTCTTTCAGCCGGAACATGGCGTTGCGGGAGCCGCCGAAAGAAATGATGTAGGCTTCCAGCAGATCTTGGTAGAAGTTCTCCAATGCACCTATTGTAGTGCCGCCGGGAGAAAGCATACCGGGATCACCAATGAGACCTCTTCCCAGCATAATTGCCTGCTGCTGGGGAAATGCTGTGTGAAAAGCATCGATATCTGCGAGAGAGTTGAGATTTCCATTATAGCACACGGGAGCAGTGGAATTTTCTGTGCAGTAGCGGAACATCTCCATGTCCACACTGCCGGAGTAGAAGGATTTCTGCACTCTGGGGTGGAGAATCAATTCGGTGATGGGATAGCGGTTGAAGATTTCCAGCAGTTTGGGGAATTCCTGAGGATCGGTGATTCCCAGCCGGGTTTTAACGGAGATGGGCAGGGGAGCGGCTTCAAAAATCTGGTCCAGAAACCGGTCCAGCTGTTCCGGGTCCCGAAGCATTCCGGAACCCTTTCCTTTGGAGACAACGGTGCCGGAAGGACAACCAAGATTCAGATTTACCTCCCGGTATCCCCGCTGGGCGCATTGCTGGGCAGCCCAGAGAAAGTCCTCAGGGACTTTGGAGAGAATCTGGGGGATGGTGGTGAAAGGAACGGAATCGGCAAGAGGCAGCTCCCGTTCTTCCTTGGTAGTCAGCGTTCTGTGAATGGTGGGGGAGAGAAAGGGGGTGTAGTAGCGATCCACCCCCGGAAAATATGTATGGTGCAGAGAGCGGAAGATGCTGTCTGTCAGCCCCTCCATAGGAGCAAAATAGTAACGCATAGGTGATCCTTTCTGGTAACGGGTTAAAAACGGGGCGCACCGCCAAAGACAGTGCGCCCCAAAAAAGTATCAGATTTCCATGATGACGGGCAGAATCATGGGATTGCGCTTGGTCTGCTTGTAAAGATAACCGGACAGGTCATTTTTGATAGCAGACTTAATGGAAGCCCAGTCACGGCTGTGCTTGCGGCTGCAGCGCTCAATTGCTTCCAAAGCAACGGTACGAAGTTCTTCCATCAGAACCTCAGACTCTTTCACATAGATGAAGCCTCTTGTGATAATGTCGGGACCGGAAATAATGCTTCCGTCCTGACTGCTGAGGTTTACACAGACAACAATCATGCCATCCTGTGCCAGATGCTTTCGGTCACGCAGGACAACACTGCCTACATCGCCGACGCCGGTACCGTCAACGAATACCTTGCCGGCAGGTACGGTGCCGTTAATCTTGCAGGTTTTTCCGGTGAGTTCAAATACAGTGCCGATTTCACCCAGAAGAATTTTCCGGGGATTCATGCCCATGGACTTTGCCAGCTTTGCATGAATCTGCAGATGACGCTGCTCACCGTGGACAGGGATGAAGAACTTGGGCTTCAGCAAGCCATGGATAATCTTCAGCTCTTCCTGGCAGGCGTGACCGGAGACGTGCAGTCCCTCACTCTTTTCGTAAACCACTTCAGCACCCTTGCGGTAGAGCTCGTTGATAATCCGGGAAACAGCCTTTTCGTTTCCGGGAATAGCGGAAGCGGAAATGATGATCCGGTCACCGGCTACAATGTCTACCTGCTTGTGAGTAGAGAAAGCCATGCGGTAGAGAGCGGACATATTCTCGCCCTGAGAACCGGTAGAAACAATAACAATCTTGTTTTTAGGCAGGCTCTTGATAGAAGCAATGTCCACAAGTGTACCAGCAGGAACCTTCAAATATCCCAGTTCCTGTGCTACCTTCAGCATGTTTTCCATGCTGCGGCCGGTAACAGCGACTTTTCGACCGTAGCGGTGTGCGGTGTTGATAACAGCCTGCAAACGATGCATATTGGAGGCAAAAGTGGTCACAACGATTCGCTGATCACAGTTCTTGAACTGACGATCCAGACTTTCTGCCACAATATTTTCACTGGGAGTGTAGCCTGCACGCTCTACATTGGTAGAGTCACACAGCAGAGCCAGCACACCCTTGTTGCCCAGTTCACCCAGACGAGCCAGATCAATCATGCCGTCCTTTGCTGTGGGATCAATCTTAAAGTCACCGGTAAAGACAACTGTACCCACAGGGGTAGTAATTGCAAATGCAACTGCATCGGCAATGGAATGGTTTACATGGATAAATTCCACAGTGAAGCAGCCGGCTTTCACAACATCACCGGGTTTGTGGGTGATGAGCTTTACCTTGTTTGCCAGCTTGTGCTCCTCAAGTTTCAGTTTAATCAGCCCATTGGTCATGGCAGTGCCATGGATGGGGCAGTTCACCTGCTGCATACAGTAGGGGATAGAGCCGATATGGTCTTCGTGACCGTGGGTGATAAACATGCCGCGCAGCTTCTTTTGGTTAGCAACCAGATAGGAAAAATCGGGGATCACCAGATCAACACCGTACATTTCATCATCCGGGAAGCCTACGCCGCAGTCAACGACAATCATATCCTTACCGTATTCCAGTACAGTGATATTCTTGCCGATTTCGTCTAATCCGCCAAGCGGTATAATTTTCAGTTTTTCAGCCAAATAGTATCAATACTCCTTTCAAAATAGATCCGTATCCGGAAAAATAGCACAACAAAACAGGCAACCGCTTTCTTTTCATCCAGCCCCGAATCGCTTTCTGGAAAGAAAAACGCCTGCATAATGATGAGATTTTTGGAAATCTGACGCCAGCCGCTGCGTGATTTCCCGTATTGCCCAGGGCTGCCCCCCTGACGCATACTGGCTAAAGTATAGCACAATTTTATGAAAAAGTATACATTTATTTTTTAATAGCCTTTGAAGGGATGCGTGCGAAAGGAAAAACAGTACATATTTCTTAGGAATTTTTTTAAATCTGCGAAAAGACGGTTGCGTCAGCAAACTTGATTTGGTATAATATTCGCTATAGTTAGGAGAGTATGGGCATTGCGCCCGAGAGCGGAGGCGATTCTTTAATGGATAAGAAACTTGGACGGCTGCTTAGACCCAGTGTGGGAATATATCTCGGAGCATTAGGACTGTTTGCACTGGTTACGGTACTTGCTAAGCAGTATGTGCTTGCAGGCATTGAAGCAGTGGTTACAATGGGACTTCTGCTATTCTACTATGAGTATCAGAAGCATCGAAAGAAGATGCTGAAAAATTATATCCGCACATTGGGCAGTGAACTTCCCATTGCCAACGGGGCAAGAAGCCCGTTTCCAACGGTTGCCCTGCGGCTGGTAGACGGAATTATCATCTGTACCAATCAGGCGTTTGCACAGGCTGTTGATTATCGGGAAGGTTTTTCCGATAAGTCTATCGATCAGATCATTCCGGGCTTTTCCCTTGAATGGCTGGCATCCGGTAAATCTGAATATCCATACGATGTCACATTCGGAAAACACCGCTATCGTGTCTATGGTACGACAGCTCGCGCAGAGGACAGCGAAGAAACCCCGCTTGGCATTTTGTATTTTTCCGATATGACGGAGCTTTACCAGATCCGGGACGAATATATTCGCTCCCGTCCGGTCGTTTCTCTGATCCTGGTGGATAATTATGAGGAAATGACCAAGAACCTGACGGAAAGCGCCATTTCCAATCTGGACGCCAAGATCAACGATGCGATTACCAATTGGACAGAAGGCTACTATGGTCTCCTGCGGAAAATGGAAAAGAATCGTTACCTGTTTATCTTTGAAAAACGGGATCTGTCCATTGCAGCGGAAGATAAATTCTCCCTGCTTGAAAATGTTCACCAGATTGTCAGCCCTACAGGTATGGAAGCTTCCATTTCCTTCGGCCTGGGCGTAGACGGCACTACTTTTGAGGAATGTTATAATTTTGCATCCCTTGCCATTGAAATGGCATTGAGTCGTGGCGGCGATCAGGCGGTTGTGAAGGATCGGTACAATTTCACTTTCTACGGTGGACGCACCAGAGAAGCAGATCATCGCAGTAAGGTTCGCTCCCGTGTTACAGCAAATTCCATGATGGAATTGATCGGTCAGAGCAGCCAGGTGTTCATTATGGGACACAAGAATGCCGACCTGGACGCACTGGGTGCAGCTATGGGTATCAGCTGTATGTGCCGGAAAAAGGGAAAACGGGCATATATTGTGATGGATCTGGAGCATAACAGTGTAGAAAAACTGCTGCCGGAGATTCGTGCGGTGCCGGAATATGCGGATACCTTTATTTCCGGTCAGGATGCTTTGCTCCTGTGTGATAACCACAGTACGCTGGTGGTAGTGGATACCAACCGCCCGGATCAGGTGGAAAGCATGAATCTGCTGGAGGCTATTTCCAGAGTTTGTGTTGTTGACCATCACCGCAGAGCGGCAGATTATATTAACCCTGTGGTGGTCAATCTCCATGAGCCCTATGCTTCTTCCGCATCTGAGCTTGCCACAGAGCTTTTACAGTATTCTGTGGAAAAAGCGGATGTGCTGCCCATTGAAGCCAAGAGCCTGATGGCAGGTATCTTCATGGATACCAAGAGCTTTAATGTTCGGACAGGTGAGCGTACCTTCGAGGCTGCTGCATACTTGCGGAAGCTGGGTGCAGAACCTGTGGAAGTAAAGAAGCTGCTGCAGAATGATTTCCAGGACACTATGGCGAAGTACCAGATCATTAAGTCTGCACGCCTCTATCGTCAGGAACTGGCAATCGCAGCCCTTAATACCGGAACCACTCGGGTGCTGGCAGCTCAGGCAGCGGATGAACTGCTGAATATTCAGGGAATTTCTGCCTCCTTTGTGCTGTACCCGGATGGAGATCAGGTGATTGTTTCCGCACGTTCCATCGGCAGCGCCAATGTACAGATGATTCTGGAAAGCCTGGGAGGCGGCGGAAATGCCGCAACAGCAGGCGCACAGATTAAAAATACCACGGTCAAAGAAGCGCTGGATCAGCTGGTGGCTTCCATTGACCGATACTATGAAACCTAAGACAAGGAGAATGAGTCATGAAAGTTATTTTGTTACAGGATGTTAGGGGCAAGGGCAAGAAGGGCCAGATGCTGGAGGTTTCCGACGGTTACGCCAGAAACTTTATGCTGCCCCGGAAGATTGCAATTGAGGCTACCCCTGATGCCATCAATACCATGCGTATGAATGACAAGGCTACCCAGGAGCGGATTGCCAAGGAAAAGGCAGAGGCTCTGGAAATTTCCAAGAAACTGCGGGGAATGACACTGGTGGTTTCTGCCAAGGGCGGCGGAGCCGGCAAGCTGTTTGGCTCTGTGACCAATCAGGAAATTGCGGATGCCCTGAAGGAAAAGAGCGGAATCGCTCTGGATAAGCGGAAGATCGTTATCTCCGATCCCATCAAGTCTGTAGGCACTTATACTGTAACCTGCAAGCTGGGCTATGAGATCACTGCACCTCTGACAGTGAAGATTGAAGAGGCATAATGCCGCTTTTCACTGTAAATGAATTTAAAGAGAAAGGAGAATCAGCATGGATGAAGAACTGATTGCCCGGCAGCTTCCTCAGTCTTTGGAAGCAGAGCAGGCGGTTTTGGGCTCTATCCTGATCGACAGCCGCTGCGTTGCGGATGTGATCGGAATTGTACGGCCGGAAGATTTCTATCTTCAGCAAAACCGGGAGATTTACGAAACAGTCTATACCATGTTTAATTTCTCCCAGACCATTGACCCGGTTACGGTTCTCGATAAAATGCGGGAACTGGGGTATTACCAGGATAATTCCCGGGACTATATCATGCAGCTTATGGAGATTACGCCTACGGCTGCCAATGTAGTGCGCTATGCCAATATCGTGAAGGATAAGGCAATGCTGCGTGGTCTTGCACAGGCTGCCAGCGATATTTCGGAGACTGTCTATTCTCAGGTGGGTACCCCTGCGGAAATGCTGGAAACGGCGGAAAAGAAAATCTATTCCCTGCGAAAAGGTGAACGGGGAGATTCTCTTGAGCATATCGGCACAGTGCTGCATAAGGTGTTCGATCACCTGAATGAACTGAGTCAGTCAGATTCTGCAATTCCCGGCCTGTCTACAGGCCTGCAGGATTTGGATACCAGAATCAACGGCCTTAATAAATCTGACCTTCTGCTGGTGGCAGCCCGTCCTGCTATGGGTAAGACTGCCTTTGCACTGAATATCTGCCTGAATGTAGCAAAGAAATACCATAAAACTGTGGCATTTTTCTCTCTCGAAATGTCCAGAGAGCAGCTTGCTATGCGTCTGCTTTCCATTGAGAGCTTTGTTGACGGTAAAAAAATGGCAACCGGTAAGCTGGAGGATGAGGAGTGGAGCAAGCTTTGTATGGCTTCTGCAGCCCTCAGCCAGACGGATATTCGTGTGGACGATAATCCCTCCATTACGGTGGCAGAGATGAATGCAAAGTGTCGCAGACTGGATAATCTGGGCCTGATCCTCATTGACTACCTGCAGTTGATGACTGGTTCCGGTTATGGAAAAGGCGGCAATGAAAACCGTGTGCAGGTGGTTGGTGAGATTTCCCGATCCCTCAAGATCATGGCAAAGGAACTGAATGTTCCGGTTGTCTGCCTCAGTCAGCTGTCTCGTGCGGTGGAAAGCCGTACAGACAAGCGCCCCATTCTGTCTGACCTGCGTGAATCCGGCGCTATCGAGCAGGACGCCGACTCCGTTATGTTCCTTTATCGTGATGAATATTATAATGAAAATTCGGAAGATAAGGGCGTTGCAGAATGTATCGTTGCAAAGAACCGTCATGGTGAAACGGGAACGGTAAAGCTGCAATGGCTGCCCCAGTTCCAGACATTTGCAGATCGGGAGTGGAAGCATGCTGAATAAGCTTCTTAGCTGTATCCGTCAGTATGACATGGTGCAGGAGGGAGATCAGATTGTCTGCGCTGTTTCCGGCGGTGCAGATTCCATAGCGCTGCTGTGGAGCTTTTACCTACTGAAAGAAAAGCTGGGAATCCGGCTTTCAGCTGCTCACTTTAACCACCATTTGCGGGGGGAAGAATCTCAAAGGGATGAGGCATTTGTCCGTGCATTCTGCGAGGGGTATCAGATCCCGCTGATTGTAGGCGAAGAGAACGTTCAGCCGGGAGAAAAAGGACTGGAAGCAGCAGCACGAGAAGCACGCTATCGATTCTTTGATACCCTGCCCGGTAAAATCGCTACTGCCCATACGGCGGACGATAATGCCGAGACGGTGATCATGCATATGGTGCGGGGAACCGGTCTTAAGGGGCTGGGAGGCATTGCTCCGGTACGGGGCAGAATTCTGAGACCCATGCTGTTTGTTACACGCTGCCAGGTGATGGATTTCCTGCAGGAGTATCATCTGGAGTTTGTGGAGGACAGCAGCAATGATACGGACCAGTTTTTAAGAAATCGGCTGCGGCATCATGTTATGCCGCTGCTGAAAGCGGAAAATCCCATGCTTTCGGAAAATCTTTCCGCTATGGCTATGCGGCTGCGGGAGGATGAAGAAAGTCTGAGTTTGCTGTCAAAGCCGGAATATCCGCTGGAGGTTGAAAAACTAAAGGCGGTACCGGAGGCGGTGCGCAGTCGGATCCTGAGCCGATTCCTTGAGGATTGCGGCGTTCGGGAGCCGGAAGCGCAGCATATTGCCATGGCGCGTAACCTGGTATTTGCGGATAACCCGTCTGCAAAGGCACATTTCCCGGGGAATATTACCGTTGAACGCTGTTACGGTGTTCTGCAGAAACGGGAAGAGCCTCAAGTGATCCGCAAACAGGAGCTGCCTTGCCCCGGAACTTTGGATCTGCCGCAATGCGGGCTGAGAATCCACTGCGGTTTCAGCGAAGAAATGCAAAACAGCACCGTGCATTTTACGGTTCAGCCGGAGGGAAAGCTTATACTGCGCTGCCGGGAAAGCGGCGATGAGATGCGGCTGCCCGGAGGAACCAAAAGTTTAAAAAAACTGTTTATTGATCGTAAAATTCCTGCATCCTGCCGTCAGGAAATTCCTGTGATTGCAGATGACCGTGGGGTTGTAGGTGTATATGGGATCGGTGTCAATTTGGATCGGCTGTCTTCCGGTGTGGAAATCCGATTTGAAAAGTTGCCGTGACAGAGAAATGTAATCTGTGGGAGGATGCTAATAATGGAAAAAGAAATTCAGGAGATTCTGATTTCGGAAGAGCAGCTGCAAAAGCGAATCGGAGAGCTGGCAGCCCAGCTAAGCGAAGAGTACCGGGGCAAGGATCCTGTGTTCGTCGGTGTGCTTAAGGGCGTTGTGATGTTCTTCAGTGATATAGTACGGAGATTCGATTCCCATTGCGAAATTGACTTTATGTGGGTATCGTCTTACCAGGGCACAAACTCCACCGGCAACATGGTTGTAAAAAAGGATGTCGGCACGGATCTGAAAGGTCGTCATGTGATTATTCTGGAGGATATTTTTGATACCGGCAATTCTCTGGACTTTACCTATCGCCACTTGCTGAGCAAAGAGCCTGCATCTATTAAGATCTGCACTCTGCTGGATAAACCGTCCCGCAGAAATCCCAGCGTGACGCTGAAGCCGGAGTATGTGGGCTTTGAAGTGCCCAATGCTTTTGTGGTCGGCTATGGTATGGACTTTAATGAACATTACCGGAACCTTCCTTACATCGGAGTACTGCGTCCGGAAGCTTATGAAAACTAAGGAGAAACGAAAACTTGAAGAAGCATAATTTTATCCCGCTTGTTATATATCTTCTGATATTGGCAATTGCATGCACCTGGCTGCTGGGCGTGTTTGCGCCGGGAAACGATGTGACATACTCTCAGCTTGTCACATTGATGGAACAGAAGCAGGTGAAGACAATCACCGCACAGGGAAATGATGTGCGGGTGAGCCTTTGGACGCCGTTCCACGGGAAAAGCACCTTGCGCTTGCAGATGGCAGAACCGGAAAAATTCCGGGAGGATATGTGGAATACCATTCAGGAGCAAAGCAAGGCAGGCGTCCTGGTAAGCTATGATTTCCTGCCCGGAGAAAAGATGACCGCTTATGATCTGACCATTCCTCTGATCCTTGCCGGACTGGTCCTGATGCTGCTGTGGGTATTTCTTGCAGGCAGGGCCAATGCCAATAATCCCATGGCGAATTTCGGAAGAGCCAGAACTGTGCTGGGCGTACCCAATGGAAAGAAGGTAACATTCGACGATGTTGCCGGTGCGGAAGAAGAGAAACAGGAACTTCAGGAAATTGTGGATTTCCTCCGGAATCCTCAGAAGTTCAATGACATTGGTGCTCGGATTCCCCATGGTATGCTGTTAGTTGGCCCTCCCGGTACCGGTAAGACACTGCTTGCCCGTGCGGTTGCAGGTGAGGCCGGTGTACAGTTTCTGTCGATTTCCGGCTCTGATTTTGTTGAGATGTATGTTGGTGTCGGTGCAAGCCGTGTGAGAGATCTGTTCGCACAGGCAAAGAAGATTGCACCTGCCATTATCTTCATCGATGAGATCGATGCGGTTGGCCGTAAGCGTGGATCCGGTCTTGGCGGCGGTCACGATGAAAAGGAACAGACTTTGAATCAGCTGCTTGTTGAGATGGATGGCTTCGGCAGAACCGAAGGTGTTATTGTACTGGCAGCTACCAACCGCCCTGATATTCTGGATCCTGCACTGCTTCGCCCGGGTCGGTTTGACCGGCAGATCTATGTTGGTGAACCGGACTCTAAGGGACGTGAAGAGATTTTGAAGGTTCACACCAAGGATAAGAAGCTGGCTGAATCTGTAGATCTCAAGACGATTGCTATGGCAACCAGCGGTTTCACCGGTGCAGACCTCAGTAACCTTGTTAATGAAGCAGCCATCATGGCGGCTCGGGACAATCGGCCTGTGCTGAACATGAAGGATCTGAATGATGCCATTATGAAGATCGTGGCAGGTCCCGAAAAGCGGAGCCGTGTCCGGTTGGAGCGGGATCGCAGACTGACAGCTGTCCATGAAGCCGGTCATGCGGTTGCGATGTTTAATCTGCCTACCCATGATCCGGTACGCCAGATCTCCATCATCCCCAGAGGTCAGGCGCTGGGCCTCACCTGGAGCCAGCCTCAGGAGGATTCCACTCATGTAAGCAGAAACGAGATGTTCGAGCAGATCGTAGGTCTGCTGGGCGGTCGTGTGGCAGAAGCCCTGTTCCTGGATGATATTTCTACCGGTGCTTCCAATGATATTGATCGTGCTTCCAAACTGGCACGGGATATGGTGGCACGGTATGGTATGTGTGAAAGCCTCGGTACGGTTTCTTACCTCAGCGATGGGGAAGTGTTCATCGGACGGGACTATGAAAAGACCAAGAGCTATTCTGAGCGTGTAGCCGGTACCATCGATGAGGAAGTTAAGAAACTGATTGATCGGGCTTATCAGAAGTGTGCTGAGATTCTGAAGCATGACGAGGCTAAGCTGATGCAGGTGGTTGACTTCCTTCTGGAGAATGAAACCATGAGCGGCACTCAGTTTGCAGCCTGCATGCGCGGAGAAGCAATCGGTGAGGCAGGGGAGACAGCTCTGCTGGAAGGCTTTGAACAGAAGAAAAATCCTGAGGAGAAATCCGACGAAGTCTAATCCTGCAGGTTAAAATCACCGGTAGTTTCCACAGTATTCGTAAAACAGGAACGGCAGCATCCGAACTTCGGATGCTGTCGTTTTTATATATCACAGACGCAGGAATTGATCTTAATGCGGTAATTGTCTTCCCGGCAAAAGAACACGGCATGACCGAAGTCATGCCGTGTGTGCTGCTTGGAGCTTTTATGCGTGTTGCTGTTATGTGAATGCTGCCCTTTGGTTGCTGACTTTTTGCTCCCGATCTTAAAGTACATAGAAATAAATGGTGAAATACTGCAGGATGCTGCCAAGCAAAACCATGATATGAAATACGGAGTGCATCCAGTGGACTTTAGAGCCGATGCCGTATAAAATTGCGCCCACGGTATAGGAAATACCGCCTGCCAGCAGGAACCAGAATCCGGCAGGCTCCATCACCTGAAAGATCTGGGAAATAAAGGGGACGATAGCCCATCCCATACCGATGTAGCAGATCATAGAGAAAATGTTGAATTTCTTAAGATCGATGGCAGTAAGTGCAGCACCCAGTGCACACAGTGCCCACTCAAAACCAAAGAGTCCCCAGCCGATCCAGGGGTAGGACGGGGCAAGTGCAGTCAATGCGACGGGGGTGTAG
>RCNI01000688.1_pt1 | contig 20215 bp, 13 predicted proteins | sample 2041151 | NCBI WGS metagenome assembly RCNI01 (sample SAMN09708214, study PRJNA481090) | feces metagenome | isolation source: feces | place: Antarctica: Albino Rookery | reverse complement strand
ATTTTTGTCCTTTCCAGATTATTATGATTTAAAAAATTATTGCCAATAGAACTATGTTTAAATATTTACTCTTGTGTAATCTGGTCTCTTGGAAGCCATCCTTTTATAACCAAATTTTATTCTTCAATCTCAGTAGTATTTAGCATCCTTTCTTGGCTATTTTTCTCCCTGCAGCCCAGATGCTCCATATACCATTCACTAAATACAGAGGGCAGATTCATCTTAACAGGAAGCTTTCAACCATAAACTTTAATAGCACTTTAAAGAGCCTCAAAATGAAATTTCTTCTTTAATTAAGAAGTTAATAGTTGCTATTGCTTTGTTTATCTGCTCCTGGGTAACTTCATTATCCGTTCCCATTTCTATAATTCTGTCATAGGCGTCTTTAATTTTACTATTCCGGAACAGTGTCACTTTATCATTTCTCTGATTAAAAGCTACTATTGTCTTAATGAGTTCATCCTTATTCATAGTATAAGGTGTAATACTTTTTCCGGATCCTGTATCCCAGCAATCCCTGCCCATACCTACAAGAGTATATGCCCACCGGATTACCATGCCGTCTGATAGTAAAATATTGTTTGCTCCTACCGGTGAATGTACATCATTTACCTTGAATACCCATCCAGATGTGGAAGTATAATTTCCTTGCCCTAAACACAAACCATCCCTTTCATAACTAACGTTCACATAATTATCTTTAATATATTTCTCTATATATCCAGGTATTGCAGCCTTTTTCTGTTCATTTTCATAAATTCCTGCAAGATAATATTGATCATAGTTACCTAAATCGTATTCTATTCTATTGATATTAAAAGTACGATTCATCACATCGGCAAGCGTTTCACCTTCATAGTATGGAACTTTGCATGGTTTCATAAGATATCCCTGTCCAAGAGTTGATTTTTCAATAGTTAAATAGATATATCCTGACGGAATCATATTATGTACGATATTTTTCTCAGCATCTATCAGAACATCTATGTTCTTTACTTTTTTTCTGTCTTCGTATGAAAGTTTCTGATACTGTTCTCTCGCCTGAAGAATATCCTCTTTCAGTGTTGGTAAAGAAAGATTAATTTTTGAAATTTGTTCTTCAACCTTTTTTACTTTATCTCTTTCATTTTCTCCGGAATGATCAATCATTCCTTTGGTTTTTATCTGTTTTAAAGAGGCTACAGCACGTTCAACCAGTTCTACCGCAGTTTCACTTTCTTCACCCATTTCAGCAATATCGCGAAGTTTAGGTATATATTCATCCCATATTGCCTCAATTTTCTTTTGCTCTTTTTCATAATAGTCATCAGGATTTACACAGGTGGTAACGGTAATTATTCCCTCAAGGCCGTTAAGAATAAACTCTCTTTGCTTTAATTCTACTGCATAACTTCTACTTTCGTCTTTTTCATTCAAGTTGTTATACAGTTCATCAAATTCTTTTCGAGCTTTCTCAACTTTTTCTCTTTCCTTTGGCAAGTCGGAATATACCAGCGGATATAACTTATTCTGCATATCAAGAACTAATTTCTTATAATCAACCGGTATATCACTATTTTCCGATTCCCCTTCCTTTTCGAAGATAACATCAGACATATCATATAGAGATGTATTGTCTTCTACCATACGAATATAGGATATTAATGCATAAGTTACCTGTGTGTTTGAGAAATTACTTACTATATCCGATTTATCATCCTGTGCAAATCCTTTATCATTCTTAAAAGATATAAGATTGGTTACAAGATTTTTATCTCCTTTTGTAAAGCGCTTATCTGTTTTCGGATCAACATTTAATGAAGTAAGTGCAGTCATTACCTGCGCTGCAGTACACGAATTGCCTCTATATCCTGCTTTGGAATCCATCTTCTCTGATAAATATTTGAGCGCTTTATCCACTGAAGTATGTACCTTTTCGTAGTTCTCTTCTTCTATCCTCTGAACTTCTTCCATATCATACTTTTCCTTGTAATACGGTGCTAGTGCCTGTATTGCCATAGCTGTTATATCCGTATCAGCCGCACCTGAACCTGATGTCAGGCTAAATCCCCCATCTTCATTCTGAAAACTCAATAATCTCTCAATCAGTGTATTACGATTCCATTGCATATCCTCATACGTCTGATACGGTTTTGTATCCAACGCCAGTAATGCATAAATCAGTGCGTTTGATGTTGCTTTTCCCATTGAATCCAGATTGCAAAGCGTCTCAATTAAATTGTAACCATAGACATCTGTTACATCTACACCCAAAGAAGTCAAAGCGATGATCACTCTTTCGTAATCCGTTGCCGGCCAGTAATCATCTGTAGACTCCAGCTTTTCCACTATTGAATCTTTATAGCTTGTAATATCATCCTCCGATATTTCCAAACCAGCTCTGGACAGCGTAAAAATCTGCCATTCACTGTTATACGCATTATTATTCTTTTGTTTTAAAATATTCGTTCCGTGATTTATACCATCTTTAGCTATTTTCAAATAATCCGGCTTTTGCGAAGATGAGTTCCCTGTTACTTCAACTTCAAAAGTTATTGCTCCTGCACCGGAAGTATTGTCAAAAGGCGTTCCGGTTACTTTTACTTTCCCCTCTTCAAGTGCTTCTACTGTATGCGTTGTAGTATGCATAACATGAAGATTTTTTCTTGAAACATTTTCTTCTATTTTGATAATCCCCTTCTTATCAAAAGACCAGTTGTATCTCTGTTCTGTCGCATCTTCCGGCAATGCCTTTAATGGTAACTCCATAGACTCGTATTTGCTGAGTTTAAAGCTTTTCTTATCTATGGACATATGCTTAAGCGGATTTCTGTATTTGAATGTAACGGTGACATCTCTGCTTAACGCCGAATTAGATTCGCTGGTTACTTTAAATTGCGCTGTACCTGCTTTCTTTGGAACGATACCATTTCCATATAAAGGCTGAAATTCAGCTATATCCGGAGTAAGGCTTTCCCATTTTACTGTCTGATTACTTGTTTCTTCCGGAAAAAATTTAATTGAATAACACTTATCCGGATTTTCTCCTAATTTATCCTCTGTGATACCGATATACTGTTTCCCGTTAAGTTGATTCCAGTCTGTGATATAAGCAATTTCCGGTACATTTACTGTAAAATCCTGTGCTTTTACATTTTCAAGAATCGTTTTAAAAGATGCTTCTGCACTGCCGTCTTTCATGGTGATTTTAAAAGTAAGTTCGTCCACATCGGCCTTATTTCTGAATCCGAAATAGCCGTTAGACTGTGTCCAACCACTATTTCCGTCAGTACACTCTATGCTGTATGCCGTAACCGGAACTTCAACCAAATCTTCTTTTCCCTTTACTTTTGCTTTTACCTCTATTAATTTTCCTGTGGTATCCCCTTTTGTCTGTAATGTAGCCGGTTTTTCCTGATTCACTTCTCTGCCGTCAACGTAGAGTTTAAGTTCCTCAATATCCGCTTTAACATTGTTTATTGAAAACTCCCTAAGCAATCTGGCATCCGGATACATCTTATCCTTATCATATACTTTAGCGGAAACTTTACGCACAGTGTTACCCTGATATACCCCTCCTGCTGTTATCCAGATATCTGTCCATTGTTTGTTTCCTTCTTTCATAGAGACTTTACATTCCCAATAAGGTTTTTTAATATTGCTCTCATCACCCAGCTTAAACGTTCCTTTATCCAGTGATGTAAGTGTGAACTCACCTTTTTCATTTGGTAAAATCTGTTCGCCCGATTCTTTTTCAAAATACACCCCTATCTCTTGTTTTGAATCGGACAGACCATAAGCAAAAACTGTCACATTTGAGAAAATCAGACTGAAAATTAATATAAGCCCAATCAGTGACCTTCCTTTTTTAAGTATTCTTCCCATGTTTACTCCTTTCAAATTTACTCCCTATCCCTAATAGCTGACTGATCATCATCAGAAAAAATACTTATTATACACAAACAATCGAACTGTTTTTATTTTCGTCTTTATAAACATAAAAGGGGCTGTTCTGAAACAAAAAATTTCAAAACAGCCCGTTTTTGCTATCCTAATATACAGACAAGTGCCTCGCTTGTATGCACAATTTCTCCTGATTGCCGAGGTAACCTGACTTGCATAGTGATATGCTTACAGTGGCGGGACCGCACAGGATTTTCACCTGTTTTCCCTCGCTATGGTTATTATAACTACAATCAACTATTAAATTATACATGTAATATTCTAACATAGATTTTCTTTTTTTTCAAACTTTTTTTACTTGTCAAATAAGTAAATCTCTATTCTGAACACTTTAAGGCTTCAACCATATCAATTTTCGCATTTTTTCTGGAAAGCATATAACTTACAAGTAAAGAAACCCCAAAAATCAATACTATAGCCATTATGTAACTCTTTAGTGTGACAACAGGCTTCATTTCATACTCTGCCGCAAGCAATTTCATAAGATAGCTCAGCACAACATACCCTACAGGAGTTCCGGTAACTGCTCCCACAAATGCAATCCAAAGATTCTGTTCAATGAGAAGTTTCCCAATCTGTTTTTCTTTAAACCCTACAACTTTTAGTGTTGCAAGTTCACGATATCTTTCCATATAGCTCATACTTCCAAGGTTATACAGAACAATCATTCCAAGTACAACTCCTGCTGTAACTAATGCAATTACCATAACATTCATCATCTTAAACATCTGGTCAAAAGTCTTTCTGAGCCCTGCCCCTGAACTTACTGTGTTGATTCCATCAGTCTTTTCAACTTTTTCTCTTGGTGTATGGGTATACACGGAATCAATTTTATATGGAATTCCCATTGCATCTGCATATTTTGAAGTAACTACAATTCCCTCTTCAAGGTTTCTAATCACTCCGGCAATTTCAAAAGTATATTTCTTGTCTGAATCATATGGACTGATTGTAATGGTATCACCTTCATCAAGATTGTATCTATCTGAAATTCTCCGGCAAATATATGCACCATCGTTTCGTATTTTTTTAATCGGTTCTTTAACACCTGAAATAGAATTCATCTTTTTATCAAAACTGTAAATTTCAAGAGAAATCGGTTCATCTTCCAATTTTACGCTTTGCATTGAACTGTATTCTCCGTCATAAACTTCAATAATATTCTTTATTTCTTTCTCTGTTGCATCATCCTCAAGATAAATTCTGCTTTCATAATTCACCCTGCTTTCGTAGTAATCGGTAATAAAGTTATCCATAGTATCCATAGTTCCCAAGGTGGCAACAAGAATAACCACACATCCGAATACTCCCAGAAAGCTCATCGCAGTTCTTGCTTTATGGCGTGTAATATCTCGCAGATTCCACTTCGTTGTAAAAGAGCGATTTTGAAACCATCTTCTTTTTTCATAGGAAAGAGATTTTATTTCCTGTGGAACATAAGGTTCTAAAGCACTTGCTGCAGTTCCCTGGAGCATTTTCTTCGTGGAGAAATAACCTACCATGCACAATACTACCAGAATTCCTAAAAATATGATATAGCAGAAGTTCGGCATAACCAGATCCCATTTTATCATATCTATATACATTGCCATGGTCTCACCATCAGGGTTCATTATATATCCGGCAAGCATATAACCGAAAATTATACCTAATATAATTCCCGCTATTCCTGTGACAACTGCATACATCATATAATGATACAATATTTTCCTGTCTCTAAAGCCAAGCGCTTTAAAGGTTCCTATTTGTACCTTTTCTTTCACCGTTATGCGATGCATAGTTGTAATCATTGTAAGAATAGCTATTGCAAGAAAGATTAGAGGAATTACTGTTGCCATAGTCTTACCTTCATCCATTTCACCTCTGGGGCCTTTGTAACTGATATTCTCTTCCTTGCTCAAGATCATCGTTGTTTTGCCCATAACTTGATCCACTTTATCGGAGAACTCTTTTTTCTCACATTTTGATAAAACATTTATTTGTGGATAAATAGGATATGGTACTTCTTTCTCATACATTGCCGGTGAAATATATGCAAATCCATATTCTGTGTAGTCCGGCAAAATCTTTGTTTCATCCTGCAGGCAAACTGCATATTCTCCTGATTTCACAAGTCCTGCAACTTTACCCTTGATTTTTTTTCCTAAATAGCTGAAGGTAAGGTTGTCACCTACAGAAATATTGTTATGCTCTGCATATTTGTCAGAAAGCCATATTCCGTTTTTGCTCTCTGAATCATAAGGAGCTCCTGATGTAACGATAAATCCGGAAACCTTTTCATTCTCCGTAACAGTCAGACCCAGGGTATTCTTTTTCTCTCCTTCTACTTCAACATTGGCACTGAAAAAGCGGCCCGCACGTTCAACACCATCAATTTCCGAAATTTTATCCAGTTCTTCTTCAGAAAATCCTTCTTTTGAAATAATACGATAATCAGCTAGAGAAGTTTTTTCAAAAAAGTAATCTGTATTTTCTCTGATTGTTACCCACTCCATATTAAAACCGGTAAACACACCAACTCCAATGGCAATCATAATGATCATAGAGATAAACTGCGCTTTATAAAGGCCCATTGTCCTCAGCATTTTTTTTAAAAACATGTTCACCCTCCCTTACCAGTCTATATCATCAGCAGAAACAGGGTGTTTCTGTTTTTCACAAGAAGTAATTCTGCCGTTCTTTACATGAATAACTGTATCTGCCATGGCTGCAATATTCTGGTTGTGTGTAACAATAACAATGGTCTTCCCATATTCTTTGGACATTTCCAGTAATAACTTAAGAACTTTAACACCTGTTTCAGAATCCAGTGCCCCTGTCGGCTCATCACACAAAATAATCTTTGGGTTTTTTGCAAGTGCCCTCGCTATAGATACTCTCTGCTGTTCACCTCCGGACAACTGTGAAGGAAATTTATTCATATGATCTGCAAGGCCCACTTTTTCTATCATTTTCTCCGCGGATAAATTATCCTTTACAATTTCCTTTACCAGATCCACATTTTCATAAACAGTTAGTGTAGGTATAAGGTTATAGAATTGAAAAACAAATCCAACCTTTTCAGCTCTGTACTCTGCTAATTCATCATCGGAAAGTCTGGATATATCTTTCCCTTCTATTAAAATCGTGCCTTCAGTCGGACTGTCCAGTCCACCAAGCAGATTGAGCATTGTACTCTTTCCGGCACCCGATGGTCCCAGTATAACAACAAATTCACCTTCCTCAAGCTGCATATCAACATGGTCAAGTGCCATTAAAGCATGATCTCCGCTCTGATATCTACGACTTACTGATTTAAACTCTACAATTGGCATATTTTCACTCCTTCCCTATCAGTTAGTTGTAACTAACTGATAGATAGTATATGCCCACACTTAATCAATGTCAATATAAATTCACCTTAAGCAGAAAAAAATTTATTGCATTTCCATACTGTTATTTTTTAAAAAACAATTTTAAGAATTCTTTAGGTTTTCATCAGCAAAAATAGTGTTATAATTTTTTACATTCTTAAAAAAGGAGGCAACAATGAAAGAAAAAAGAAAAAACCTTTGCTGGTATGATATCGTATTTACTTCACTGATATTATTCGGTGGTGCAATATGGGACTCCACCGTTACATTTCTGACAACAAGTCCTGAAATTCTTGCTCAGGGTACAGAATTTACTACACTGGATAATATCTATGGTATAGTGACCGAAGTTGTTGAGCTTACTATAGTATTTGTCTATCTGAAATTACGTAAATTTGATTTTTCACAATGGAAATATAAAATTACAGGTAAAAGTACAATTTATGCTATTGCGTTATTTTTACTCTTATCTGTACTTCTTGACTGTGCCGATATTCTTGTATATGGCTGGGCAGAAAGTACGCAATTTATCGGACAGGGTGGTTTTTTTGATGTCCTTGCAGAGATAGATTTTTCACTTATTCTGTTTTCACTGCTAAACGGGTTCTACGAGGAGATTTTTTTCCTTGGAATCTGTACTTCGGTAAAGGATGAACAACGAATTCCGGTTTTCATTTATTCTCTGATTGTGAGAACATCTTTTCATACCTATCAGGGACTGGTACCTGCTCTTGAAATTGGAATTATCATCGGGATTGTATACTACTTTGCTTACCGCAAAAAGAATGATAATCTGTACTTGTACATGACTTCACATGCTCTTGCCGATGTCTTCGGTGTGGGTATTATTCCATTGCTATAAAAAGAGAAAATGATAGAAGTAAATTTTCCCAACATAAAAATGGATATTTCCTATATTATCAATAATAAAAAGCTTCTGAATCAACTCAGAAGCTTTTTACTCGGATATTACCGGCTTTGCTCAAAACTATTTTCATTCACTATATTTTTGTGATGAATAATTTACCGGTTCTCCTATATCATTTTTGATGGATCAACAATTTTATCAAAGGATTCAGCATCAAGGAGTTTCAGCTTGATTGCTGCTTCCTTCAGGCTGCTTCCATCATGGTAAGCCTGTTTGGCTATCTTTGCAGCATTTTCATAACCAATGTATGGATTCAACGCCGTTACATTCATTAACGACTGTTTCAGATTATGCTCAATTCTTTCATAGTTAGGTTTGATTCCAATTATGCAGTTCTTTCTGAACGAATCACATACATCTGACAGAATCTGTACTGACTCAAGAAAGTCATTGATAATCAGCGGCATAAACACATTAAGTTCAAAATTCCCCTGTGATGCTGCCATGCTTATGGTCGTATCATTTCCCATAACCTGAAGGCAGACCATGGTCAACGCTTCACACTGTGTAGGATTTACCTTACCCGGCATAATAGAACTTCCCGGTTCATTTGCAGGAATAAGAATTTCTCCTATTCCGCAGCGTGGTCCGGAAGCCAGCAGACGGATATCATTGCCGATTTTCATTAAATCTGCCGCTAAGGTCTTTATTGCTCCATGGACAAAGGACAGAGCTCCCTTTGAAGTGAGACTGTAGAATTTATTTTCAGCCGTCCTGAAAGCTTTGCCTGTAATCTTTGAAATTTCTTCCGCTGAAAGTCTGTCAAAATTCTCCGGTGCATTAAGACCTGTCCCTACAGCTGTTCCTCCCAGTGCCAGTTCCTGCAAACACTCAGATGCATTTCTGATCATTTCAATATCGTGATCAAGCATTGAACGCCATCCACTTATTTCCTGTCCCAAAGTCAGAGGAGTTGCATCCTGAAGATGCGTACGTCCTACTTTCACAACATCCGAATACTCTTTTTCAAGAATAAGCATGGCATCTCTTAATTCTCCCACAGCCGGAAGAAGTTCATCTTCTACTGCACATATCGCAGCAATGTGCATTGCTGTCGGAAATGTATCATTACTGCTCTGTGATTTATTCACATGATCATTAGGATGAAGCAGGCTGGAACCTGCAATCTCATTTCCACGATTCGCAATAACTTCATTGACATTCATGTTCGTCTGTGTTCCACTTCCTGTCTGATACACACATAGAGGAAAATTTCCCTTGAGGTTGCCGTTCAGAATTTCACTGCAGACTTCAGATATTAATTCCATTCTCTGCTTATCCAGAACATCCAGCCTGTAGTTTACTTTTGCTGCTGCCATTTTTAAAACGGCCAAAGCATAAATTACTTTCTCCGGAATCTTATCGTCACCAATTCTGAAGTTATGATAACTTCTCTGTGTCTGTGCCCCCCAGTACCTATCTGCAGGGACATAGACTTCACCCATAGTATCGTGTTCTTTTCTATATTCTTTCATTATCCTTAAATTCCTGTCATAAACATCTGCGCAACTCTCATTTCAAAAGGAGTTTTCGCTGTATATTCAACAGTATTACTATCAATTTGTACTGCACCCGGATACCATGATGCATTTCTTGCTGCACGATGTTCTTTAAAATTGATTGTAAGTTTATATTCCTCTTCAAGCGGATATACCAGTATATTCTTCTGAAGTGCCTCTTTTACACCATCGTAAATTTCACTGACTACTGCCTTAGGAGGCTTATTCCAAGTGGAACCTCCAATAGAATTCTTGGTCTCAACGGTTATCATTTCAGGAACCTGGTCATTTACAAGATCGCATATGCCCTTTTCTCCTGAAAGAAATACAGAAGGAACTCCGTATGAATCTGCAATCAGTTTATTCAGTGAAAACTCCGATGCCAGACGGTCGTTTATCTTAATCCAGTTAAAGGCATCGTGCTCTATTGTGTGAGCAAGGCAACTCGTATCTGAGCCTTCCGGAGAATGGTATCCGATATAGATAGCCGCATCATAATTTTCATCAAGGCCGCCCATCATTGAATCAGGAGAAGTCATCCAGCCTCTAATCAGCTGTACGCCATCTGGCAGGCTGTTCATATCCAGATTAAGTGCTGAATCATGACCATCTTTTACGACTACCTCATAGCCAAGATCCAGTGCAGCCTGACAAGCTGCACTGACCTCTTTATTCATCTGTTCACAGGCTGCATCATAACCTCTTTCACCCGGTAATGTTTCATCCCAGCTGGTTACACCTGTGATACCTTCAATATCTGCACTAATAAATACTTTCACCGTAATTCTCCTTTAAGCATAATACCTTTCTGTCGCGAATTCCTGTTACAGTCTCAGCATGATAAAGAGAACTGATTACACATTCTTCAACCGCTTCAGCTGTTGCTTCAAAGATATCATCAATCTTATCGTCATTAAACATTCTAACATCAAAGATTTTTTTATCTGAGAAATGAGGGATTACATTTCCGTTGGAGAAAGCAATGGCAATATCTCCGCTTCCGTTTCCAAGGAACGAACCGGTTCTTGCAAGTCCTACAGTTGCACGTTTTGCAACACGTCTCAGTTGACGTTCATTTAATGGAAGATCTGTTCCGATAAGAATAATGCAGGAACCCTTTTCAGGCTTATCATTTTTTACATATTTATCGTCAGCAAGTGTTCCGTTAATTCTAAGATTTCCTTTCATTCCGAAGTTTGACATCAGAATTGCACCGATGGTGTAATCTTTTCCATCACAGTTTACAATTCTTGAAGCAGAACCGATTCCACCTTTCATTTCCATGCAGATCATACCTGTACCGGACCCTACTACGCCCTCTTCGAATTCATCGGCTGCATTTGCAATGGAATCAAAAACATCCTGTTCTGTTACATGCATTCCGCGGATATCATTCAGTTCACCGTCATTACATTCTGTAACCACACAGTTAACAGTTCCTGTGGATACTCCGATTTCCTCATTCTGCTCCAGCATGTACTTTGTCAGAGCATTTAAAGCTGTTCCTACACCAAAAGTATTTGTCATGACAATTGGTGTTTCAATTGTTCCAAGTTCATCAATCTGTACAAGTCCTACACTTTTTCCAAATCCGTTAATTATAGAAGTTCCTGCAAGAACTTTATTTCTAAAGATGTTTCCCTCTCTTGGAATAATTGTAGTTACCCCTGTATGTATATTTTTTTCGTTGTCAATTTTAGTAACCTGCCCAACCTTAACTCCCGGTACATCCGTAATAAGATTCAGTTTTCCTTTTTTAAATTTATTTCTAAGCTTAATATTACTATTATTTGGAATTCCCATTTATGATTACCTCCATAATATATTATTACTTATTGTTTACTTATTATTTTGTTCTTTTTTCAGCTTCATGTCAAATATAAAGTAAACAACTGCGCCTAAAGCAGGTACAACAAGTCCGATTAAAGCAGTTACAGGATCTTCAAGTAAAGTATTGATCATTAAACCTGCAAACAGAAGAACAGTAATAATAACCGTAACAGGATATCCCCATGCTTTGTAAGGTCTCTTTAATTCCGGATATTTCTTTCTGTAGATGATTACTGCAAAAACAGTAAGCAGGTTAAACAGCATGCCTGCAAATACAACTAAAGATGTCAGCTGATCCAGATTTCTCATCAGAACAAGTACGCATGCAATCACTGCCTGGGACATCAGTGAAATTGTAGGAACATTTGTCTTAGGATTGATATAAGCATGGTTTTTGAAGAAGTGTCCGTCTCTTGCCATTGCGAAGTAGTTTCTTGGGAAAGCCATAATCATTCCGTTTAATGCACTGAACATTGCAATGATCATTGTTGTAAGAACGATAATTCCTCCAAATCCGCCGAATACTCTCTTGGCAACTTCAGTTCCAAGATATAGGTTATCGTTGTTTATCATCTGTACAACTTCCTCATGAGGTAATACCTTGTAAATAGCAAAGTTGAACAGAGCGTAAATCAAAGTGATAAGACCAATACTGATAATCAGGGCTCTAGGCAGGTTCTTTGCAGGATTTTTCATTTCTTCTGCAACTGAATTTAAATTTGTCCATCCTTCATATGCCCATAAAGTTGCTACTGTTGCAAATGCAATCATGCCGATCATTCCGCTAAAGGATACATCTCCGCCGGCAGGTGTTAATGATAAGTCCGGTGACTCTTTTCCGCTGATTAGTGCCGCAAGAATAATTGCTACAATCGGAATAATTTTTGCCACCATTGATATGTTCTGCAATATGGTTCCCTGCTTGACACCCAGACAGTTATATGCTGTAAGTGCCAAAATCAAAATGATTGCGATTGCTTTAACTGCGAATTCCGATAAATCAAAATATCCTTTCAGCGCTGTAGGTAACGCAATTGCAAGTGCGGAAATGGAGCCTGCACCTGACAGCAACCAGCTTGTAAATCCAAACATATATCCAACTACAGGATGGTAAGCTTCATTCATATAAACTACCATTCCTCCTGCAGCAGGACGGGCTGCTCCAAGTTCAGCAAAGCACAGACCTCCTAACAGAGAGACAAGTCCTCCAATTACCCAGCATAGTAATGCAAGTCCCATGGACATGTCAGTTCTCTGGAGTACATAGGATCCCAGGTAAAAAATACCTGAACCGATCATAATTCCTCCGATAATACTTATTCCTCCGAATAAGCCGATTTCCTGTTTCAAAACCCCTTCATTTGAATGAGTTATGTCTTTCTTAGTCATCGTAATTTCCTCCTATATGTTTTTCTATATATATTGCAAATCTGGTGCCAAAATTAAAATATTGGCAAACTCAACGGTTACAGGGTTTTACTATAGAAGTACCGAAAATCTTATCCTGTTTATTATTATTTTATTTCCCTTTTTATCCTTATAAATCCTATTATTTCTTATTATTATACCCCATTTCTCTTATTTACAGATTGGTACCATATTTGCATAGTATATAGACATAAAAAATATATATGGAGGTTTTTATTTCATGATTACAATTGATAATAAAAGAATCACTGAAGAAATGAAATTCTGGCAGGTTCCCGCTCTTGCACTGAGTGTGGTAAAAGACGGTGAAATTCCTTATCATGAAGGCTTCGGTCTATCTGATGTAAAGGAGGAAAAAAACTGTAACGAAAAGACAAACTTTCTGATTGCTTCTTGTTCAAAAGCGATGACTTCAGCCATTATCGGTATTCTTGTCGATAAAGGGCTTTTGGATTACGATACAAAAATATCCGAATACATAGATGACTTTCATCTCTATGACCCGGAAGCTGATGAAAATCTTACGCTACGAGATATCCTCTGCCATAGAAGCGGCCTTGGAGGACACGACGCAATCTGGCCAAATGATAAATCCATTTCAGAGTTCATTCAGGATCTTCGCTTTCTGAAACCCAGTGCTCCTTTTAGAGAAAAAGCTCAGTACAGCAATATTATGTACTCTGTTTTAGGTGCTGTAGCAGAAAAAGTAACAGGAAAGAAATGGCCGGAAATCCTAAACGAATATCTCTTTGAACCTCTTCATATGGATACTGCATATTCTTCCTACGAAGACACCTTAAAGGATGAAAAACTTGCAAAACCTTATCAGTTTATTGATGGAAAACTTACTGAGCTGACATACTGGAATCTCGATTCAGTATCTCCTGCAGCTTCAGTATCCTGCAATACTGAAGACATGTGCAAATGGCTTGACTTTCTCATTCACAGAGGTGAACCCCTCATGACACCGGATACATTTAAAGGGATGTATGAAAAACAGATAGATTTTGAAGATGCTCTTGGATCAGACAGCAGTCTTTTCCCTACTGACGGATATGCAATGGGATGGCAGCCGGGTAACTACAAAGGACATATTCTTGTAAAACATATGGGGAAAATTGAAGGTTTCAGCTCAATGCAGATTTTTCTTCCTGAAGATAACATCGGAATTGCACTGATGATGAATCTCCATTCGCCATCAGTCTCCATACTCCACATTCTCGCTTACGAAATTCTCGATCAGCTTCTTGGTCTTGAGGCCGAAGACTGGATCAGCAAATTCCGAAAAGATACAGTTATCGATGAAAATACGTATAAAGATTGTGACTGGGATCTATATTCAGAGCTCTATCCTAATGCGCATAAAGGTATTTTACAGAATTGTACAGGTCTAACCGGAGAATACGAAAACAGAGGCTATGGAAAAATAAAGATTACAGAAGAAAATGAATCACTCGTCATGGAATATAACCACAGAAAGCACATCCTTTCCCCATATATTTCAAATCCTTACAGAATTGATAACTTTAAGGAAGACATCATAAACTTCAGTCTTCCTCTCTCTTTCCTGGAAAACAGATCAGGAGAAATAACGGCACTTAAAATCCGTTTTGAACCATTGACTGATGATATTATTTTCCATAAACTATAGAAAAGCAGGCGGTATCGTAACCGCCTGCTTTTATTTATTCTTCGTGTTTAAATATTCTTTGCCTTTTTCCGTAATTCTGGTTCCCGTCCGTCCCGGACACACTATAACAAGTTCTCTTTCCTGCAGTTCATGTAGTTTTTCTCTGAGTTTACCATCGCTGATATCGATGCCTTCAGAATAAAGTCTATTAAGAATACTGTTTCTTCCGATTCCATGAAAAGGTTGCGTTTCTTCATCAATAATGGAAAGAAGCAATGTCTCAAAGTCAGCTTTTATCTTTATTTCTCCTGTAGTTTTCCTTTCTTCAGTTCTTCCGGAAAACTTTTTCAGATATTCAGGAAATTCACCAAGGGTCTTGTAATAAGTTGTCGCATTCTGCAGTTCCCTGATGTTTCCCGGCCAGTCATAATTCTTCAGATAATTTTTTTCTGCAATATCCAGATTGTTGTATGTATGCCCCAGAAATCTTTTTGCAAGGGGCAGAATGTCTTCCCTTCTATTTTTCAGTGAATCTATATTAATAGGAATGACATTCAGACGATAAAACAGGTCATCTCTGAAATTCCCCGCCTGCACTTCTTTCTCAAGTTCAGCATTTGTCGCTGCAATAATCCTAACGTTTACATCCACAACTTTATCACTTCCGATTCTGATAATCTGCCTTTCCTGAATGGCCCTCAGAAGAATTGTCTGGAAGTTATGGGAGATGTTACCGATTTCATCCAGGAAAAGAGTTCCGCCGTTTGCCTGCTCAAAATAACCGATTTTCCCATTCTTCTGAGCACCTGTGAAAGATCCTTTTTCATAACCGAAAAGTTCACTTTCAATAAGACTTTCGGGAATAGCTGCACAGTTTACCGCTACAAAAGGCCCTCTGCTGCATGAGGAAAAGTTATGTATAGACTGAGCAAGAAGTTCTTTACCTGTCCCGCTTTCTCCACGAATTAAAATAGTATTGTCTGTAGGTGCAACTTCTTTTGCAATGTTTATACAGTTTCTCATGGAATCAGATTCATAAACAATATCTTCAAACTTGTATTTTGCAACAAGCCCTTTCTTCGCGATAGTACTCTTCAGTGTTGCTTCAATATCTCTTAAGGTTTTCTCATTTTGGAAGGTCAGAATATATCCGATAGTTTCATCCACAAGTCTTACTTTTCTCTTTTCAAAAAGATAGCTTTCGTCATTTATTTTAAGAGGATAATCTCTGTATTCCTCTTCGTTGCGTAAAACAGCCGCATCAATTCCGTCAAAAGTTTCTTCTTTCTTCAGTTCAAAGATTTTTTCTGCTTCCTGATTATAATAAACAGTATTCCATGATGAGTCCAGCATAACCGTTCCGAGAATAGACTGATCGACTACCCTATTCAAAAGACTGTTTCTCAGACATCCTTCATAGTAGTTTTCCCGATAATATGTACTCTCATCAATAAGCTCCGTGGAATATCTGAAGATATTACGGTCAATGGTATCATTATCAAGTTCAAGAATTCTCTTCAGTGAAAAGAGCGTTCCGAAGCTAATTTCTCTAAATCCAATATTGATGATTTTTTCAGCATTACCCGGCACCAGTGCCAATTCATTAGGCGTAATTACATATTTAATCTTTTCTTCCAACGGCAGTTTATGTTCTTCAGAGTTATACGGAATGTAATTCAGGTTATTTATGCCCAGTTCACAGAGCATATAAATAGTTTCAATCTCTGTATCATAAGTGTCATTTACCACAACTACATCACTGTTATTCGGAATTTCCATCAGTTTCGGTAAAACCTTTTTGCGGATACTTCTCTTCAGTGTAACGACTTTTGAATAGTTCCCGATATTGTTCTTCAATTTAAACATCATATCCTCATGGACAAGAAGATATGTGTCTGCATAAATTTTCTCTTCCTTTTGCAGTTCATCGGCAAAATACGATTGAATTTTAATATAACTGCCAAAAATATCAAGCAGTATGTTGTTAAGATATTCGATAATTTTACGATTTTCTCTATTGTTATACAATATTGCTATGGTTTTCATATGTTCTTCTATTGTTCTCCTTCAGCACTGTCTATCCGTGACAAATATATTTTATAAATTATATCATAATTGTCTGGTTTTATCGACCTCCAGTCATACAAAATACCTCTCCGGATTCGGAGAGGTATTTGTTTAAAAGGCATATATTACAGATTATTTTTTTCATAGCAGTCCATAACCGCTTTTGATACACTCTTAACAACCCTTTCATCAAAGGCATCCGGCAATACATAATCTGCAGAAAGTTCTTCATCGGGGATTACCGATGCAATGGCATGTGATGCCGCTTCCTTCATTTCTTCTGTAATCTTCGGCGCTTTTACATTAAGCACACCTCTGAAGATTCCCGGAAATGCAAGTACATTATTGACCTGGTTAGGGAAATCGGATCTTCCTGTACCGACTACTGCCGCTCCTGCTTTCTTCGCCTCATCCGGCATGATTTCAGGAACAGGATTACTCATTGCAAAAACAATCGGATCTTTTGCCATGGATTTTACCATTTCCGCAGTTATTGCTCCGGGCCTTGAAACACCAATAACAATATCTGCACCTTTCATTGCATCTGCAAGGCTTCCTTTAAGATTTGTCTTATTCGTTACTGCAGCCATTTTTTCCTGTTCATCATTGTTTGTCGGTGCACCTTTATATATAGTTCCGTCTATTCCGCACAGAATGACATCACCGAAACCTAATCTGAGAATCATCTTGCCGATGGAAATGCCCGCTGCACCTGCACCGCAGATTACAACTCTCAGATTGCCAAGAGTTCTTCCTGTTACTTTGCAGGCATTCAGTAATCCTGCACAGGTGATAATTGCTGTTCCGTGCTGGTCATCGTGAAACACCGGAATATTACACTTTTCAATCAGTGCCCTCTCTATTTCAAAACATCTCGGAGCACTTATATCTTCAAGATTGATACCTCCAAAGCTCTTTGATATGTTATATACAGTTTCTATAATCGTCTCCGGATCTTTCGAATCGATGCAGATTGGAATAGCATCTATTCCTGCAAAGGCTTTAAACAGTGCACATTTTCCTTCCATTACCGGCATTCCTGCAGCAGGTCCTATATCACCAAGACCCAGAACTGCAGTACCGTCAGTAATTACTGCAACAGTATTTCCTTTTCCCGTATAGGTATAGGCAAGTTCCTCATCTTCTGCAATTTTAAGGCATGGTTCCGCTACACCGGGGGTGTATGCAATAGCCAGTTCTTCCCTGTTTGTAATAGGTGCCTTTGTCTCTACAGATAATTTACCTCTCCATTCTTCGTGTTTCTTAAGTGCGAGTTCTTTATTATCCATTTTCGCCTCCTAGTTGTCTGTCTCTACATTCTCAAAACGTCTGGTCATGCTCGATACATCCAGAAGTTCCTCTAATTTTTCTTCAGTCATGCCCTTTGCCATGGCATCTTCTATTACCGGTGTACCTTTGTATAAAAAGTCTTTGGCAATTTCAGCCGCAGTCTTGTATCCAATTGCAGGGCTTAAAGCTGTGACAAATGCAGTGGAGTTATTTAACAGATCTTTGCAGATTTCCGTGTTTGCAACAATTCCGTTGATGCAGTTATGTACAAAGGTATCAATTCCGCCTGAAAGCATTGTCATGGAATCATAGATTCTGTCAAAGACAACAGGTTCAAAAGCGTTTAATTCCAGCTGACCGGCTTCGCAGGCCATAGTAACAGTAAAGTCATTTCCCATTACGCCAAAAGCACACTGGTTCAGTACTTCAGGAATTACAGGATTGATTTTTCCCGGCATAATGGATGAACCGTTCTGTTTTGCAGGAATTGTAATTTCTCCAAAGCCGCCTCTTGGACCTGAGCTCATCAGTCTGATGTCATTTGCCATCTTTGATAAACTGATTGCACAGGTTTTAATCGCAGAAGACACAACGGAGAAGCAGTCGATATTCTGTGTTCCGTCTACCAGATTATCGCATCTTCTAATCTGCAATCCTGTTGTATCACGTAAATTTCTGATAATAGAATCGAAATATTTATATGGCACATTTATTCCTGTTCCTACTGCAGTTGCACCCATATTTACTGCAAGCAGTTCCTTTAACCCTCTTTCGATTCTGTTTCTATCTCTCTTTACCACTGTTGCATAGGCTTTAAATTCCTGACCGAGGGTAATAGGAACTGCATCCATAAGCTGTGTTCTTCCAAGTTTCAAGATATTTGAAAATTCATTGCTCTTGTGGTTCAGTGCATCTCCAAGTAAATCAAGTTTGTTGAGAAGTTCACAGCCTGTAATATAGAGTGCTATTTTTACAGAGGTTGGATATACGTCATTAGTTGACTGTGACATATTCACATGATCATTAGGATGGCAGAACTCGTACTGTCCCTTTGCCTTTCCAAGCTTTTCAAGAGCAATGTTTGCAATAACCTCATTTGCATTCATGTTACTGGATGTTCCCGCACCGCCCTGAATAGGGTCGAGAATAAACTGATCGTGATATTTTCCGTCAATAATATCATCACAAGCTGCAACAATTGCATCTGCAATTTTTTCATCCAGAAGACCTGCTTCAACGTTTGACATTGCACAAGCCTTTTTTATCTTTGCAAGAGCTTCAATCTGAGTCTCCGGTAAATTTCTTCCTGTAATTCTGAAGTTGTTATGGGCTCTTAATGCCTGTATTCCATAATATGAGTTTTCAGGAACGTTTCCTGTTCCCACTGAGTCACTTTCAATTCTATAATTCATTTTTGTCCTCCTTTTGTCTATCAACCTTTCAGTAACATCAGTATATAATCAAGCCATATCATAATCAAATACATATAATCTAATATGTGTTATATTAAATTATCTATATCAATAGAAAAAGCTGTTTTGTGCCACAGGTAAAGAACATCACTTTACAAAACTTCTAAAGAATTTGTATCTCATAGCATTCACTAAGAACCATTATCACGAGACGCGAAGAAAATCATCAACCCTGTCCTGGCAGAAACACAAATCTTTTTTTACTTGCACCTATAGGTAAGAAACAGAGGATATTCAAACTTGCAGGGAAACATCCTGTTTAAAAAGCTGTGTTTTCTGCCATTGTAGTTTCGCTGAAACAAATAGATTTTCATTTATAGATAAAAACTTCAGAGTTACTAGTACCACAGACATTCTAAGCAATCTAAAAATAACGTGTTCCTAAGCTGAAATAAATAAAGTTACGGAATACAAAGAAGAAGCCGTGATTTTGAGATGTCATTACCCAAAATCATGAGCTTCCTTGATTTTTATAATATAGGAATATCGATTTTCCTGTAAGAATATTTCCGTTTTATTCTTTTACTCTGTATTCCAGCAAATCTCCAGGCTGGCAATCCAAAGCTTCACAAAGCTTTGTCAGTGTGGAAACTTTTAGAGCCTTAGCTTTCCCGTTTTTCAGGACGGATACATTGGCTATGGTAATTCCCACTTTTTCTGAAAGTTCGGTTACTGACATTTTTCTCTTTGCAAGCATAACATCAATGTTAAATATTATTTCACCTTCCATAGTTTCCTCCTATATAGTCCAATTGCTCTGATCCTGAAGTTTTGCA
>RCNI01000687.1_pt1 | contig 20236 bp, 17 predicted proteins | sample 2041151 | NCBI WGS metagenome assembly RCNI01 (sample SAMN09708214, study PRJNA481090) | feces metagenome | isolation source: feces | place: Antarctica: Albino Rookery | reverse complement strand
TTTAGCGAATAAAAGCCATGTCTGGAGTTGGATCCCAAGAAAAAGTGGGTGCTTACAGTTTGATCCATGATAATGCCTCCAAATAAAAATACAGTGACAGGATTAGTCCTCATGTCACTGTATGCAGTATGTGATATAAATTTGAGCTTTATTTGCAAATTACGCAGAAACAAGCAGTTCATAAAAGAACTTTACGAACAAAAGACCGAGTACAAGAAAAATCATGCCACGAATTTTTTGCGAGCCGCCTTTGATGGCATACCGTGCACCGAGGTAATTTCCCAGTAGATTAAATAAAGCGCAGGGGATAACGAGTGCGAACATAACCTGGCCACTCAAAATCCACAAAACAGCGGACGAAATATTGGACGCAAGATTACCCATTTTGGCACAGCCTGATGCGGTGAGCAAATCCATACCAACGACAGCAGTAAAGGCCATAATCATAAACGTACCGGTACCGGGGCCAATCATGCCGTCGTAACAGCCCATTACGAGACCAATCAGCAGGCAGGTAATGGTTTCTTTTGCGGTATCCTCATGGGGTGTGGTATCGGTATCATTACCGAAGTCCTTTTTTATGGTGAGGATTATCGCAGCCACAGGAAGAGCAATCAGCAATATGGTCTGAAGAACTTCCTGATTGAGAAATAGTGCGATTCTTGTACCGATTGAAGAACCAATCAGCGCACCGACTGCCGCCAATAGGCCGAGCTTTATGCGAACTTTACCGCTTTTAATATACTTCCATGTGGCCAGTGCTGTTCCCATGGAATTGACTACTTTATTTGTGCCTGAAGCCATATGCGGTGGGATACCCACAAATAGATACGCAGGTAGACTAATAAGTCCGCCACCGCCAGCCACAGAGTCTACAAATCCCGCAAGAAACACTAGCGGACACACAATTATACAGATTTGCAATAAGTTTTCCATACATTCTCCCTCTTTTCAGTAGGCATACTGTACCGCAAGTGAGAACATTAGTCAAGCAAGAGAAAACACACGCCACTCTAATTTTTATAGAGTGGCGTGTGTGAATTTTACATGGTTTTCTGATTGACATATGTGGGCTGAAGTTTGGAATACAAAAGACGCTGACTGGAGTAAAGACTGAAAGGTCCGGAAAGCATATAGCTTACTACACAAATGATTGCGAAAAACAGCATGTGTTCGGAACCGAACAGTTCTACCGACAAGATGATGCTTGCCAAAGGACAGTTAACCACTGCGCAGAATACGCCCACTAGACCAAGTCCGGCAGCCAAACTTGCAGGCAGTCCGATGAGCGGGCCAACGACACAGCCCATTGTAGCGCCAACAAAGAAGGATGGGACGATTTCGCCACCTTTGTACCCAGCACCTAGGGTAATTGCGGTGAACAGCATTTTAAACAAGAACGCATTCCAGTTGGCTTCGCCTGAAATTGCACGGGCAATAACAGCGGAACCAGCGCCGTTGTAGTCGGTAGTACCAACAATGGTAGTACCGATGACAATTAGAGAACCGCCGATAAAAATACGAAGATAACCGGTTCCTAGGTATTTTGTCATGGTATGGTTTACCTTGTGCATTAACCAGCAGAAAGCGATACCGACGACTGCGCAAGCAACACCGAGAATCATGACTTCAGCGCTGTTAATTAGGTTAAAGTTAAGAGAATCAACAATAACAAAGCCTTCTGCTTCCAAGTGGAAGGCTTCAGCAATCAGTTTTGCGATGACAGATGCAGTCAGACAGGGTAGCAGTGCGGAGTAATGCATAACACCGACGCTGATAAATTCCATAACGAATACAGTTGCGGTGATGGGGGTACCGAATACCGCAGAAAACATTGCACTCATGCCACACATGGTAATGAGTTTCATGTCTTTGGATTCCAAATGAAATAGCGTGCCGATGCCACTACCGCAGCAACCACCGAGCTGCAGAGATGCGCTTTCTCGGCCTACGCTGCCGCCAAATAAGTGGGTAATGACGGTGCTGACAAAAATGAGGAAGGCCATTCGTTTTGGCACTTGCTGTTCATTAATCAAAACGGCCTCAATGAGCAGGTTTGTACCGGGGTCTTTTTTCATATTCATGATTCGATAGAGAAATGTAATGACAAGACCTGCCAGAGGAAGCAGAAAAATTAAATTTGGATTGAGTTGTCGAAGCGCAGTCATGTGGTCTACACATTTATAGAAAACAACACCAATCAGCCCAGCAGCAACGCCAACAAAACAGCTTAGGAACGTCCAGTTGATGAATACGGTGAGGTATTCTGATGCGCTGCGCCACATTTTGGTGAATTTATCTTTTATACACATGGATTTGTATGCTCCCATCTCTCATTTTACTCTATATTGAGTGCATTATTTTACATTTTACGACGGATTTCAGCAAGGGTCAAGATTTGAAATAAAAAGACAGTGCAGTCAAGGGACTTGTTTATAGAAAAGCGATTGCGTTAAGAATGGCATAGCTTTGTTTTTCAGCAAGAACATACATTTTTAATGGGAAATCGCTAATGGCTGACGTTTAAAGTAGAATCATTGTAAATAGATGTGATACAATGGATTAACTAAGTTATATTCAGCTATAAAAATATGTAAACGATACTTATGAGTAATTTAGTTATTTAAGATATAGATAGGAAATGAGAAACAATGCGTAATTTAAGATGCTACTATTCTGCTCCAATCGAAGAGTTTTTGAATACACCCAAAACTTCCATTCTTGGCACGATTCATTCAAATGATAAAATGGCCGAAACGACAATTCAGCAAGCCAATGCGTGGGAGCAAGAAATAGATATTTTGAAAGAGCAACTGAAAAACTTTACTGAAGGACGGGTCCTTTTTGAATATACCATACCACGTATGGGCAAAAGAGTGGACACGATATTGCTGCACAAAAATATTGTATTTATTATCGAGTTTAAGTGTGGAGATCGTGAATACAGACGGTCGACATATGATCAAGTCTATGACTACGCTCTTGATTTGCAAAACTTTCAAAAAGAAAGCCACAACAAGCTGCTTGTACCGATTATGGTTTCTACCGCTGCGCCAGCTATAAAGAATACAGTTAGAGAGTACAAGCGGGTAATAGAGCCTCTCTATTGCAATGATAACAATATTGCGGATACAGTTAATTTGGTAGTAAATCAATATACGGAGCAATCGTTTGATTACATTGATTGGGAAAATTCGGAATATCTTCCAACTCCAACAATTGTAGAAGCTGCGCAGGCACTTTATCGAGGCCATAATGTGCATGAAATTACCCGAAGCGATGCTGGCGCAGAAAATCTGACCGTTACAACAGAAGAAATATATAAAATTATAGAGTATAGCAAAGCAAATCACAGAAAGTCCATATGTTTCGTTACAGGCGTGCCAGGCGCAGGCAAGACATTAGTAGGACTTAATATAGCGATTGAGCGTTCCAACGCGCAAGAAGGGGAACACGCGGTGTTTTTGTCGGGAAATTTCCCGCTAGTTGACGTCTTGCAAGAAGCATTGGCACGCGACAAGGTTTTACAGGAAAAACAGCGCGGAAATCGTGTTTCTAAGGCAGATGCGCTGAGAAGCACCTCTGCGTTTATTCAAATCATACATAAGTATAGAGATTCCTTTGTTGGTAATACGATAATTCCACCGGAACGAGTCGTGATTTTTGATGAAGCACAGCGTGCGTGGACGCACGACATGATTGCTAAATTCATGTCCACTAAAAAAGGTGTTTCAAATTTTGCATATAGTGAACCGGAATTCTTAATCAGCACTATGGACAGGCACAAAGACTGGGCTGTGATTATCTGTCTTGTAGGTGGTGGGCAAGAAATTAACACCGGAGAAGCAGGCCTCCCTGAATGGTTTGATTCTCTAAGACGTTCTTTTCCAAATTGGGATGTGTATATTGCACCAGAACTGAATGATGCGGAATACCTTAGAGGACAGAGCTGGGATAGTATGATTTCCGATTTGAGAATCACACAAAAACCAAATTTACATCTGGCAACTTCCGTTCGTTCCTTTAGAACACCTGATTTAGCGGCGTTCGTTAAAGCGGTTTTGGATGTTGAAACGGAAAAAGCAAGTACTTTATACAAGAAAATTAAAGACAAATATCCCGTTGTACTGACACGCAGCTTGGACAAAGCAAAAACATGGGTGAGGGAACAAAGTCGAGGAACTACACGCTATGGTTTGCTTGCTAGCAGCGGCGGAATTCGCTTAAAACCAGAAGGAATCTTTGTCAAAAACGAAATTTCGGTAGCAAATTGGTTTCTTAATGAAAAAGAAGATATTCGCTCTAGCTATGCCTTAGAAGATGTAGTCACAGAATTCGATATTCAGGGGTTAGAGATTGACTACTCCATTGTTGCTTGGGATGCAGATTTCCGTTTTGAGGGTGAGAATTGGGGCTATTACAATTTTGTCGGGAATAAGTGGAATACGGTGCGTGCTGAAGAAAAAAGGCTGTATCTTAAAAATGCCTACCGTGTTTTGCTAACGCGTGCACGCCAAGGAATGGTAATTTTTATTCCTGAAGGCAGCGACACAGACATAACCCGTAAACGAGAGTTTTACGATAAGACATATGCATATTTGCGAAAGATAGGCGTCGAAAAAATATAGCAGGGAAAACACAATAGATTTATCAATCCAACATAGATAGAAATAGTTAGTTGTAAAATTAAAAGCCGAGGAAAGTTTAATCAAAAACTTTCCTCGGCTTTTTGCTTTAATGCAGCTAATTAACTGTTTGCAATATTTTTAAGTTCATTATGTAAGCTGATACAGGTGTACTGATTGTCCAGCAAGCTGAGCAGTGAAGTGCGTATCAGAGATTTGTGCTGCTTCTCCGGTGATTGCACAAATGGCATTGGTGCAGTGCAAAAGTGCAAATGCACATTCTTCCTTTGCGGTGAAGCCTATGCAGGTTTCCGCAAGGTCGATATCTACGGTAACCGCCTGTTGACTGCGGTTTACAGCCAGCAGATAGCAGCCGTTTTCTGCAGGGAGACCCAGAGCGTCCGTTCCATCGGTAATCATGCGTAAAACCAGGACAACATCGCTATTCGGTGCGCACACTGCCATGCTGCCGGTAGATAGAGCGGGGTGTGCATTGCGCAGTGCAGCAAGCTGTTTGTACCAGTCTACAAGTGGCACATTGCCCATTGTGAAGGGAGCTCGATTGAAGGGATCAGTAAAGCCGTTCATGCCGGTTTCATCTCCATAGTAAACGGAGGGAACGCCCGGAATGAAGAAACTTAGTGCAGAGGCCAGCTTTTGCAGTGCCGCACCGTTTTCATCTTCTTCGGCGGAGATGATGCGCTGTACCTGTTGCGCACGTTCGCTGGGCGGATTATCCGGAGCAATGGCCAGCATTGTGCGAATGCGGGGTACATCGTGGGATGCGAGCAAGTTCATGAGCGCATAGTACATGGGTTTTGGATAATGCAGGCGCTGACTGAGCAGAAAGTCGGCCATGGCGTGTGCATCGGTGTGACCGCAGAGAAAGTCTAAGCAGGCTGTACGGAAAGGATAGTTCATTACTGTGTCTAATGCGTTGCCCAGCGCATAAGTACGCTTTACTCCGTAGCTTTCCTTTTCAATCGCATCTTCCCAGACTTCGCCCATAACAACATGGTCAGGAGACTCTTCTTTTGTGGCTTTTCGGATAAGCTCCAGAATATTGTCAGGAAGTTCATCGGCCACATCCAGTCGCCAACCGCAAGTACCTTTTCTCAGCCAATTACGGACGACGCTGTTTTCACCGGTGATGACAAACTCTTGCCAATCGGGGTTATTTTCGTCGACTTCCGGCAAGCTCTCAAATCCCCACCAAGCACGGTATTTGTTGGGGTATTCGGAAAATACATACCACGGATAATAGGGGGAATTCATGCTCTGAAAAGCGCCTTCTGTATCGTAGGTGTTATAACGATTGAAGTACACACTATCAGCACCGGTATGGGAATATACGCCGTCCAGCATAATCTGAATACCGAGCTTTTTTGCCTCTTGTACGAGGTGCTCAAAATCTTCCATAGTACCCAAAATCGGGTCAGGGCGATTATAGTCGGCGGTATCATAGCGGTGATTGGAGCAGGACTCCACGATGGGGTTCAGGTACAAAACACCGATACCGAGTTCTTTTAGATAAGGGAGTTTTGACTCGATTCCTTTGAATGTTCCACCATAAAAGTCATTGGGCATATAACCAGCTTCATCGTCGCATGGCTGCCACTTTACCGGTTTGTCCCATGGGGAAAAGTCCATACGACGGCCTTTTTTACGGTGATAGGTTAGGCCATTTTGTGCGGTATCGCTGTCATCAGGTGCAAAGCGGTCAGGAAATACCTGATACATGATGCTTCTGCGGAACCATGCGGGCGTATCAAAGCCCTTGCGGTATACGGTCAGACGGAAACCGCTGCATTTTTTTACGGATATTCTGCTGTACTGTTTACCGAATACTTCGCCTAACCAGAGCGTTTGTCCGTCCATCAAGGTGATGCGGAAACTGTAACGAAGGGCAACCGGATTTGAAGGCATGGGAACAGTGCAGCATAGTCCTCGATTCATGGCTACTTCTCTATGGCAGTAATCTCCATCGAACAGCACATCGGCGTGTTTGACTAGGCCGGTACCATCGAAAAGACGCAGCTTAACCGACTGTTCGGTGGTGACAGACCCGATTGGATAACGATACTGCTCTTTTGCACTGTTGTGAATGATGAGTTTGGAAAAAACGGTTTCAACGCAGTGCGATACGGCCGAGTCATGCGTGATGGCTTTGCCGATTAGCTCGATGAGCTGAGCGGTTCGTGGCTGAATGGCAGCTACTTCGGTGAAAGGTGTGGTCCATGGAATTTCTGCGTTGTCAAATTCACAGCGGGAGAGAATTTCCAACGCATCGTTCCAAGTAAGCTTCCAATCGTCGAGCAGTACACGAAGAATTTCGCCTATGGCTAGTGGCGTAAAGGTATCATGAAAATATTCCGGAAATGCGGAAATTTCTTTTTCATCTTCCTGCAAACGGCAGATGGCCTGAAAAATTGTTACATAGGTATGAAAGTAGATGTGCTTGGGGCTGAAACGACACTGATTGATTTCAGCGGCTAGAAGCGGAGATTCAAGACTCATGGCGTAGTATGTGCCATCTTCATTCGGGATAGCCATTACGCACTCACGCTCTGCGTAAAGAATTTCGAGACTATCGGCCGTCCACATATCGGTGGTAGTACCGCCGAAGTAGACGGGGAAAGGGTGTCGTGTCATTCAATCATCTCCAAATACAAATCAGCGTATGTCTCGGCGGATACGGCAAAGGAGAAGTCGGTTGTCATGGCATTATGCACTAAAGTGTTCATTTGATTCTTGTCCTGATAGACTTTAATTGCGTCACCGATGGACTTGAGCAGTGCAGTTGCATCATAACCGTCGAACACGAAACCAGTACCATGCGTTCCATCGAAGGGAATCACTGTATCATGCAGGCCACCGGTGGAACGGACAACGGGAATACTGCCGTAGCGCATAGCAATCATTTGACTCAAGCCGCAAGGCTCAAACTTGGAGGGCATGAGATAAAAGTCGGAAGCGGCATAGATTTTATTCGCTAGTTCAGCATTGTAGCCAATGTGAGCAACAATTTTACCTTTGTGACGATATTGTGCGTCCTTTATAGCGTATTCGTAGTTCTTGTCACCACTGCCCAGCAGGATAAATGCAGCCCCCATCTCTACCATGCGTTCCAGTACCTGAATGACCAAATCAAAGCCTTTTTGGTCGGTCATGCGTGTGACCATTGCAAAGATGGGCGTATCGTCACTGACATCTAGACCGAACTCTTTGCAGAGTGCTCTGCGGCACTTCGTTTTACCGTTAAGTTTTGCTGCGGAGTAACGGTAAGGAATTAAAGAGTCTGTCCACGGGTTAAAGACTTTGTAGTCCAAACCATTGATGATGCCGGATAGCTTATCCGAAATTTCGTTGATGACACCGTGGAGGCCCGCTCCAAATTCTTCTGTACGCAGTTCCTGCGCATAGGTGGGAGATACGGTGTTTACACGGTCGGCATAGTACAGACCGGCTTTCATCATATTTGCTTTACCGTAAAACTCCAGACAATCAATGGTCATGTATTTGGAATCAATATCCAAAAGGTTAGACAGAAATGCAAAGTCGGTGATGCCTTGGAATGCCATGTTGTGAATGGTCAGCAAGGTTTTCAGCTTACCTTGAGGCTTATCAGCGTACTGCGTTTTAATCAGCATCGGAATCATGGCACACTGCCAATCATTGCAGTGCAGGATTTCGGGTTCAAAATCCAAATACGGCAAAGATTCCAAAACAGCACGAGAAAAATAAGCAAACTGCTCGATTTCAGCACTGCCGCCTAGATATAGACTATCGTGATGGAAATAGTATTCGTTGTCCACCAGATAGAAAGTCACGCCGTCGACAACCAGTTTTTCAATGCCAACATACTGGCGTCTCCAGCCAAGGGAGAGAGTAAAGTCGCAAATATGTTCGGTTTTGTCAGCGTATTTTTCTTTAATGCACTTATGATAAGGGGTGATTACTCGTGCATCAAAACCCAGTTTTGCAAAAGATTTCGGCAGGGCACCGGCAACATCGGCCAGACCGCCGGTTTTCGACAGCGGAGCACATTCAGAAGACGCAATGAGCACCTGCGGCAATGCAGAGCGGTGCTTCGCTTTTAGAATCGATTGATGTTTACGAATCATAGCGTATCCTTTCTGTCATCAAAGTAATAATATACACAGGACATGGGTGGTACAGTGAGTGTGGCAGAGTAAGGCTGTCCACAGAAAGGCTCGTTCACCGTATCAACTGTTTCGGAAATGGGGGTAGACAGACCACCGAACTGCTGGTCGTCGCTATTGAGCGCTACGCAAAGTGTACCGGCGCAGGGCAGTCCAATATGGAAATTGTCCTGACGGACAGGAACAAAGTTGCACACAGCTACGACCTTAGTGCCGTCTTTTGCTGTACGCATAAAGGCCAGTGCAGAACGCTCTGCGTCGGTATCGTTCAGCCAGCTGAATCCGTTCCAACCACGATCCTGCTCGTACAGGGCCGGCGTGGAAGTATAGAAGTGGTTTAGTGCACGGACATAGTTCTGCATGGTCTGGTGCATATTAAATCCAAGACTGCTCCAGTCCAGTTCTTTTTTGTAGTCCCATTCGTTAAACTGGGCAAACTCACTGCCCATAAACATGAGCTTTTTGCCGGGGTGGGCAAAGGTAAAGCCCCAAAGTGTACGCAGGGAGTGAAACTTTTGGTAGTAGTCCCCGGACATTTTGTTAATCATAGAACCCTTACCGTAAACTACCTCATCATGGGAATATGCCAGAATATACTTTTCGGAAAAGGCATAACACAGGGAGAACTTAATTTGATCATGATGGTATTTGCGGTAGATGGGGTCTTCCTGCATATAGGCTAGCGTATCGTGCATATACCCCATGTTCCACTTGTAATCAAAACCTAGGCCATCTAGCGCTACCGGCTCTGTGATTTTCGGGAATGCAGTGGATTCTTCTGCAATAATCAGTGTGTCGTAGAAACGACGGTGGATTTCTTCGTTAAATCGGCGTAGGAAGTGGATAGAATTGTAGTTGATGTTTCCGCCTTCCCAGTTGGGACGCCACTGACCGGGCTGACGGCCAAAGTCCAGATACAGCATGGAAGCTACGGCATCCATGCGGATGCCATCTATATGGTATATATCGAGGAAAAATGCCGCAGAACTCATGAGAAAACTGCGTACACCGGGTTTTGCATAGTCAAAAATCAGGGTACCCCAGTCCGGATGCTCCGCCATGAGCGGGTCGGTATCTTCGTATAACGCTGTACCGTCAAAACGGGCTAAACCGTGAGCATCTTTGGGAAAGTGAGCGGGAACCCAGTCCATAATGACACCGATTCCAGCACTATGCAGTGTATCTACAAAGTAGGCAAAATCTTCAGGAGTACCGTATTTGCTTGTGGGGGAGAAGTAACCGGTTACCTGATAGCCCCAAGAGGGGTCGTAAGGATATTCTGTGATGGGCATAAGCTCAACATGGGTGTATCCCATGTCTTTACAATAGTCAGCGAGTTCATGCGCTACTTCACGATAGTTTGGATAAATGGCGTCTGGGTTCGAGGACTTTTTCCAAGAGCCAAAATGTACTTCATAAATGGAAATAGGAGAGTCAAACTTATCCATAGACTTGCGCTTTGCCATAAAGCCATCATCATGCCAAGCGAAGGGTTCGGTCTTCCAGACAATGGATGCAGTACGCGGACCGGCTTCGTTATAGCGTGCATAAGGGTCGGCTTTTTCTAAAACTTCACCAGACCATGTGGTTACGCGGTATTTGTAGCGGTTACCGTGATAGGCCTCTTTGATATAGGTGACCCATACGCCACCTTCTATGCGAAGCATTGGATTGGCATCGCCATTCCAACCGTTAAAATCACCGATAACGGAAACCGATGCGGCATTCGGTGCCCAAACGGCAAACTGGTAGCACTGTTCTTCTGAAAGGTATTGGCAGCCGAAAGTTTTGTAGGCATCTGAAGCGTTACCTTCATTGAAAAAGTAAACATTTGTTCTGTCCACATATTTTTCGGCTAGGGCACGAATATCCATGGTGTACCTCCTCGTATTGTTGAAATGTATTGCATAGCGATACTTATTTAACATTATACACGCTAAGTATAGCATACAAAAAGTTTCGTTGCTAGAAATTTTACTTGATATTGAGGGATTTGGACTGCTGTTTGACATAATTTATTTGCATGCTTCTTTCCTTGTCAAATTAGAGGATTCTGTGGTAAAATATGCTAATAACTTATGCTGATATTTAATGATTGAGATGCAAATGGGGGATTGACTATGTCAATTTTGAATGTATTTGATAAAGTGAAACAGAAAACTTCTGGGTGCACTGCGGTTATCGTTGCTGCGGGTTCATCTCGCAGAATGGGGACCGATAAACTGTTTATGCCTCTGGCAGGGGTACCTGTTTTAGTGCGTACCTTATTGCAGTTTGAAAACTGTTCGGACATCACCGAAATTGTCATTGTCACCAGAGATGATAAACTCGTTGAAGTTGCGGATTATTGCAAAAAGTTTGGCATTACGAAAGCAACCAAAATTTTATGCGGTGGTAAGGAACGCGTAGATTCTTCTGCGGCCGGTGTACTTCAGGCTGATCGCCACAGCGGATATATTGCTATTTCTGATGGGGCAAGACCTCTGATTACGCCGAAACTCATCTCGGATACCATTTACGCAGCCCACAAATACGGAGCTGCTGCACCTGCAGTCCCGGTAAAGGATACCATCAAGAGTGCTGAAAATGGTGTCGTAACAGGGACCCCGGATCGTTCAAATCTGTTCGCTATCCAGACACCGCAGGTGTTTGAGGCAGAACTGATTAAAGGCGCACTGACCAAAGCAATCCGCGACGAACTGCCGGTAACGGACGATTGCTCAGCTGTGGAAGCTATGGGCCATCCCGTACACCTCATTGAAGGTGATTATCAAAATATCAAGCTTACTACACAAGAAGATGTTTATATTAGTCAGGCATTTCTGGCAGCAAGGGGGAACTAAGTATGGCAATGCGAATTGGACACGGTTATGATGTACACCGTTTGGTAGAAGGCAGAGACCTGATTCTGGGTGGTGTAAATATTCCTTGGGAAAAGGGACTTTTGGGTCACTCTGATGCAGATGTACTGGTTCATGCCATCATGGACGCAATTTTAGGTGCTGCTGCGTTAGGCGACATTGGCATGCTGTTCCCGGACACAGATCCCGCATATAAGGGTGCAGACAGTATTGCACTGCTTCGTGAAGTAGCTAAGCGTACTCGTGAAGCTGGGTTTGAAATTGAAAATGTGGATGCAACCATTCTGGCACAAAAGCCGAAGCTGTCTCCGCACAAGCTGCAGATGCGACAAAATATTGCTGATGCAGCTGGTCTTGACATTACACAGGTAAGCGTAAAGGCTACGACTGAAGAAGGTCTTGGCTTTACCGGTAGTGGTGAAGGCATGGCTGCGCACGCATTTGCACTGCTGACAAAAAAGTAAAAACAAGAAAGCCTCTTCTGCATAGAATGTGATGTAAGCTATGTAGAAGGGGCGTTTTTTATGGAATACTATTTGATTATGTGTCGTTCGCTGACCTATGCACAACGTGCAGTGCGCACACTGGAACGGGCAGGTGCAACGGTGGCATTGATTCGTGCACCAAAATCAATTTCTCAGACGGGCTGCGGATATGGTGTGCGCGTATCAAAACGATGGCTGGATTACAGCATAGAGGTACTACGCAAACAGCATGTGCCTTTTGGAAAAGTATATACTTACCCGGAGACAGGACAGCCTGAGGAGGTAAGTGTATGATTTATCTGGATTGTGCAGCGACGAGCCTGCAAAAGCCGCAGTCTGTGTATTATGCGGTGCAAAGAGCGATGCAGACAATGACCAGCCCAGGCCGTGGGGGTCACAGAGCGGCTATGTTGGCAGCGGATACTGTATTTTCTTGCAGAGAAGCTGTGGCTGATTTATTTCATGTGCCGTCACCTGAGCAGGTAGTCTTTACCTTCAATGCTACCCATGCACTGAATCTGGCAATTTATGGACTGGTTCATGCGGGGGATAAAGTGGTTGTGTCAGGGTATGAGCACAATAGTGTCATGCGACCACTGAAATTGCTGGGGGCAGATGTGACAGTGGTTTCCACACCGCTATTTGACCGAGAGGCAATGTTAAACGGATTTGCGGAATGTTTGCCGGGGGCAAAGGTTTGTGTATGCACAGCGATGTCTAATGTGTTCGGGTTTATGCCGCCCATTGAAGAGATTAGTAAGCTATGTCGCAAATTTGGGACAAAGTTTATTGTGGATGCATCGCAACTGGCAGGATGCGGTTCGTTAGATTTTACTCGGCTAGGTGCAGATTTTGTGGCAATGCCGGGGCACAAAGGGTTACTTGGTCCTCAAGGAACAGGAATCCTGTTATGCGGTGCGGATTTACCGCCACTTCTGGCGGGGGGAACTGGGTCAAGCAGTAAAAGTTTGGATATGCCGGAGTTCTTGCCGGATAGATTGGAAGCGGGGACGCACAATGTCCCGGGCATTGCCGGACTACTTGCCGGTGTGCAGTATGTGCAGCAGGTTGGTGTAGAACGGATTGCTGCGCATGAGCGGGAAATGGCAAGGCAATTTGCAACTGCACTCTCGGGAACAAAAGATTTGGAACTCTTCTTACCGTCAGATGGACATATGGAAGCAGGTGTGATTTCTCTGCGCCATAAAACGATTGACTGTGAGATGCTGGCAATGGCTTTAGGAAAATCCGGGGTTGCTGTGCGTGCCGGATTGCACTGCGCACCATGCGCTCATGAGTCTGTGGGCACCCTGGATACAGGGACAGTCCGATTTAGTTTTTCACCATTTATTCGACCACAACAGGCAAGATACGCAGCAGAAATCACAAAACAGTGTGTGAATAATCTTAAAATTTGACCAAAATCCGTTTGCATTTACCTGTATTTTGTATTATAATAATACACTATATAAGTATGCCATAAGTAAACTGTGCATCAATTATTGCGCACAGTGGTTAACACTTCTGCTGAGGACTATAAAATGGAACATATTAGCGGTTTTTTTTCATCGTTATATAACAATATGCAACTATTCAAATTTTCCGATCTTTTGGACATTCTGATTGTTGCTTTTCTCATTTACAAAGGTGTAGATCTGATTCGTAAAAACCATGCATTCCGATTAGCAAAGGGTCTTGGCGTTTTGCTTGGAGTGCTGGCACTGTCTGAAGTGTTGCATCTGACTATGATTCGCTACTTTATTACGAAAGGTTTGGAGCTGGGACTACTTGCGGTAGTCATTCTATTTCAGCCGGAATTGCGACGACTGCTGGAGAAAATCGGTAGTGGCAAGGTAGGTTCTATGTTTACCAGTGCACCGCGTGATTTGGGCCTTGATGGTGCAATTACGCAGACTGTGCTGGCGTATAATGCAATGTCACACAGTAAGACCGGTGCGCTGATGGTGTTTGAACGAAGCACAAACCTGAGTGAGTACACGAATACAGGTACCATCATCAACGCAGAAATTACCAGCGAACTTCTTCGTAATATTTTCTTTGAACCGGCTCCACTTCATGATGGCGCTGTCATTGTGCGTGACGGTAAGCTGGCTGCCGCCGGCTGTATGTTGCCTTTGTCGAACAATAACACACTAAGCCATGATTTGGGCATGCGCCACAGAGCAGCAATCGGTATTAGCGAACATAGCGATGCAGTTGTTGCGGTGGTTTCGGAAGAAACGGGGGCAATCTCCGTAGCAATCAATGGTATGATTAAGCGTCATTTGGATATCGAAACATTCGAATCCATCTTGCGTGCAGAGCTGGTAGATGAACCGACCGACACAAATCGTACAGTGGACAAGTTGGCGCAGTTGCTCAACTTCTTTAAGGGGAAAAAACATGAAGAATCTGACTCTTAAAACATTTAGTGATAGTAAATATTTCTGGATGGCTATGTCGCTGTTGGTTTCTTTCCTGCTGTGGGTTTATATCACTTCTACGGAGGAGACCATCCAGCAACAGACTTATACGGGCATCCCGGTTGTATTTACCGGTGAGGACAGTATCCGACAGACACGCGGACTTATCGTTAGTGAAGTGGATACATCTTCTGTAGAGGTTAAGATTGCCGGTAACAGAAGATCTCTCGGCCAATTCAGCCGTGGGGATTTGCAGGCTACGATTGATGTTAGCAAACTGACCCAGGAAGGGGAAATGCGTTGGGTATATAATCTGACATTCCCCAGTGGCGTTGATACAAGCGGATTTACTTACGAATACTATCCGGAAACCATTAATTTTACCGTTGAAAAGGAAGCGTCTAAAACTGTTCCGGTCAAGGGCTCGTTTAGCGGAAGCTTTGATGAAGGATATGTGGCAAATAGCGATGCAATGATGTTCCAACCTTCTACAGTTACTATTTATGGTACAGAGGCAGAATTGGCTAAAATTGACCATGTATCTGTAACTATGAACGGTGAAAAAATTAAGTCGACGATTACACAGAATATTCCATATCAGTTTATGAATGAACTGGACGAGGAAGTTCAGGCTTCTCATGTGAGAAGCGATGTTGAATCAATCGTAACTACACTAACGGTGAATACCATTAAGGAATTGCCGCTGTCGCTGAATATTCTGTATACCGGCGGAGCTACACAGGAAAACTGCGAAGTGAAAATCAGCCCCAAGCAAGTTACTCTGTCCGGTGATGCGGATGAGTTGAGCAAAATGACAAAGCTCCAAATCGGTACAATTGATTTGTCCGACTATGCTGAGGATACTGAACTGACAATTCCCATCGAGCTGGGTGATGGAGTTCAGTGCTTGAGCGGTGAAACAGAAGTGAAGGTTACCATTAAATTCAAAGACTTGAAAACCAAAACCTTTGATGTAAGTGATTTGCAATGCATCAACGTGAAGAATGGCTACGAGGCTAGAATTGTAACGAGAAAGCTTTCTGTTTTGATTCGTGCAGATGAAGAAACTATGGATAAAATCTCCGCTGAGAATATAAGTGCTGTTGCAGATTTGACTGACTATCATGAAGCTAGCGGCGTTGTAAAAGTTCCGGTGAAAATTTATATTGATGGAGTTACCGGCGCAGGTGCGGTTGGCGACTACAACTTGACGATCAATTTGACATCGTAAAAAGCAAATACTGAAAGGATAAATAGAATATGACTCAGGACGCAATTGTCATTAAATCATTTAATAACGGTCTTGCAGAAGTGTTGGTAGAACGCGGCACTTCCTGCGGTGAACACTGTGGTTCTTGCAGCGTATGTAAGTATGTTGGTGAGATTCACACTTATGCAAAAAACACCATTGGCGCTGAACCCGGTGACCATGTTGTTGTTTCCAGCAAATCCAGTGAAATCATTGGTGCAGCATTTACCCTGTACATTGTTCCTATGATTGCTATGGTTGTTGCATACATCATAGCTGCAGCTATGGGTGCAAGCGAAATGGTTTCCATTGTAGCTGCTTTTGGTGCATTTGCGGTGCTCGTAGGTGTTGTGACACTTTATCACCGTGCAAAGTCCAAGAAAAAAGAAATCGAATTGGTAATTACCAGTTATCAACTGAATAGTGAGGGTTAATCGGTATGATTAAAAGTATGACCGGTTACGGTAATGCTAAGGGCATTGCTGAAGGACTGGAATTGAGCGTTGAACTCAAAAGTGTAAACAACCGCTTTTTGGACACCGCTGTGCGTATGCCCAGAACCTATATGTTTGCGGAAGAAGCAGTTAAGTCTGCTGTACAGCGCCACATTACTAGAGGTAAAGTTGATGTGTTCATTAACATCGATTCCTCTAATGCAAATGATGTGGTCGTTAAGGTAAACGAACCCTTGCTGAAGGGTTACCTCGCCGCTATCCGTGAGACTGCTGAAACTTACGGTGTGCCTAACGACGCTACTGCAATGAGCTTGTGCCGTCTCCCAGATGTACTGTCTGTGGAAAAGAAAGAGATTGACCAAGAAGCTATGGCTGCTGCTATTGAAGCGGTTCTGGAACAGGCATTGCAGGAATACGATGCGATGCGTGCTAAAGAGGGCAGCAAGCTTCGTGATGATGTTGCTTCCCGTATTGAAACCATTTTGCACATGGTGCAAATCGTGGAAGAGGAATCTCCCAAGACGGTTGCAGAGTACAAGGCTCGTTTGGAACAGAAAATGCGTGACGTGCTGGAAAGCACCAACATTGACGAATCTCGTATTCTGACCGAAGCTGCTATTTTTGCGGATAAAGTCGCTGTGGATGAAGAAACAGTTCGTCTGCGCAGCCACATCGCACAGATGACCGATTTAATCAATAGCGATGGCCCGGTTGGCAGAAAGCTGGATTTCCTCGTACAGGAAATGAATAGAGAAACCAATACTATTGGCTCCAAGTGCCAGAATGCTTCTATTGCTCATGTGGTTGTAGACATTAAGGCTGAAATTGAGAAGATTCGCGAACAGATTCAGAATATCGAATAATAGGGGGAGTCGAGATGAAGCTGGTGAATATCGGGTTTGGCGGCATGGTCGCCGAACAACGAATTCTGGCCGTGATTAGTCCCGATTCGTCTCCAATTAAGCGTATGATTCAGGATGTTCGTGACCGAGGACAGCTTATTGATGCGTCCTTTGGCAGAAAAACACAGGCGGTTTTAGTGATGGACAGTGGTCACATTGTCTTATCCGCATTGACGCCTGATGCAATTACTGCCAGAGTGAGCGGAAACCAAGAAGAGGGAGAGAAAGCAAATGAGTAAAGGTAAATTGCTGGTCGTGTCCGGCCCTTCTGGTGTCGGTAAGGGTACCGTAATTAGTGAGCTCATGAAAAAGAGAGATGATGTTTGTTTTTCCGTATCGGCGACCACTAGAGCACCACGTCCCGGTGAAGTGGACGGCGTGAGTTACTTCTTTGTTAGCCATGATCAGTTTGATCATATGATTGAGAACGGCGAACTGTTAGAGTATGCTCAGTACGTCAACAATTGTTATGGTACGCCTAGAAAGTACGTGGAAGATAAGTTAGAGGCTGGAATGAATGTGGTTTTGGATATTGAAGTGCAAGGTGCTTCGCAAGTACTTCAAGCTGCACCAGAAGCCATTTCCGTATTCCTTGTTCCACCCAGCTTGGAAATTTTGGAACAGCGCCTGCGTAATAGAGGCACTGAAACAGAAGAGCAGATTCAAGGCCGTTTGCATACTGCCCGCAAGGAGTATAAACAGGCGGACTTTTATCAATACATTGTAGTAAATGACACCGTTGAAACGGCTGCAGATGAACTAAACGCAATTTTGACTGCAGCTAAGTGTAGTTTCAACGAAAGAAAAAATATATTGAAAGAGGTAGATTAATATGATGCTATATCCTCCTATGGGCGAACTGATGGACAAAGTTGGCAGCAGATACATGCTGGTTAACGCTGTTGCTCGCAGAGCAAGAGAAATTGCTGAAGAAGCAGAAGAACAGAACCTGATTATCGACGATAAGACTGTTTCCATGGCTATCGATGAGATTTACACCGGTAAGCTCATTGTAAACAAGTAATTTTAATTTTGCGTGCAGCGACTACTTTAAGCCGCTGCGCGCAAAAAGCATTTTTTCGGGAGGTAAGTGTGTATGGCGGAAAACTGCATAGCGCGAATTGCAGTGTCTGCTGCAACATACTGGACCGACCGTCCATACGATTATAACGTGCCATCAGAGTTTGCCCAGCAGGTAAAACCAGGTGTGCGCGTTATTGTGCCCTTTTCCCGAGGCAACCGTAAGTGCGAAGGAATTGTACTTTCTTTAGTGGAAGAAAGTAGTTACGGTCAGCTTAAGAGCGTTGTACGAGTGCTGGACACAGAACCAATTCTCACCCCATGGCAGATAAAACTGGCTTTATGGATGCGTGAACGGTGCTTTTGCACGGTTTATGATGCAGTGAAGGCAATTTTGCCTGCTGGACTTTGGTACGACATCAGCGCTAAGATTGCATTGAATCCTGAATTTGACAAGGAAGCAGCGTATGTTGCAGCCGGTAGATCCAAGCAGCAGACATTGGTGCTGGATGTGCTATTTGCAAATAATGGTCAATGCGACCAGTCTACGATTGTTTCGGCTTTTGCGGATACGGATCCGGCTAATGCCATAAGAGAATTGGTGAAGAAGGGTGTGCTTACACAGAGCAGTCGGGAAAAGCGAAAAGTAAACGACAAAACAAGAACATTTTTATGTCTCGCAGTTTCTTCGGAAGAAGCTATGGCTGCTGCAGCACTTAAACAGCGCAGAGCACCGGTTCAGGCATCGCTGATTGAGCTGGTAGCGCGTGTTGGGCGAGTGTCTGCTGACGAGGCAAAGTATTTTACAGGCTGCACATTGCAGCAAATTCGTACATTAGAAAAAGCTGGATTGATTACTCTTGAGGAAGAAGAAGTTTATCGACATAAGGTAACTTATGATGGAGAGCTTCAACCGCTACCACAGCTTACTCCAGAGCAACAGGCGGCGTACGATGGAATCATTTCCCTTGCGGATAGTCCGGTGCCGACTTGTAGCTTGCTGCTAGGCGTTACAGGTAGTGGTAAAACCACAGTGTATATCCATCTCATCGACGAGATGCTTCGCCGTGGAAAAACGGCAATGCTGCTCGTGCCGGAAATTGCACTGACACCGCAGATGCTTCGCACATTTTCTTCTCACTTTGGGGAGAATATTGCGGTTTTACATTCTTCACTGTCTATTGCTGAGCGATATGATGAGTGGAAACGGGTAAAAAATGGACAAGCTAAATTGGTCATTGGCACGAGAAGTGCTGTGTTTGCGCCGTTGGAGAATTTGGGTATCATCATTATGGATGAGGAACAGGAAGATACCTACAAGTCAGAAAATGCACCACGGTATCATGCCAGAGAAATTGCCAAATATTTGTGCGCAAGAACGGGAGCCAGCCTTGTTTTAGGTTCGGCTACACCGAGTTTGGAAACCAGATTTGCAGCGCAGCAAGGACGCTATCATCTATTTGCGTTGCATGGACGATACAACGAAAGTGCACTTCCTCCGGTAACCATTGTAGATATGAAGCAAGAATTGCGGAAGGGCAATGGCGGAGAAATTAGCAGTGTCCTACGCGATGAAATCGAGCTAAACCTCGAGCGAGGCGAGCAGAGTATTCTGTTCATTAACCGCCGTGGAAGCAGCAAAATTATTGCTTGCGGAGAATGTGGTTACACTTATCGCTGCGATAACTGCAGTGCGAATATGACCTATCATGCAGCAAATGGAAAGCTGATGTGTCATTATTGCGGAAGTGTTCGCAGTGTAGATGACCGTTGTCCTGAATGCGGCGGACTTCTGAAATATACTGGGGCAGGTACCCAAAAAATCGAGGAAGAGCTGGCACAACTGTTTCCAGGTGCAGAAGTGCTTCGTATGGATACAGACACCGTGGGCGCCAGTGGTTCTCATGAAGAGCTACTCAATCGGTTTAGAGAAGAAAAAATACCGATCATGATTGGTACACAAATGGTCACTAAGGGGTTGGACTTTGAAAACGTAACACTGGTTGGCGTACTTAGTGCAGACCAGAGTCTGTATACGGGAAACTTCCGTTCC
>RCNI01000686.1_pt1 | contig 20265 bp, 13 predicted proteins | sample 2041151 | NCBI WGS metagenome assembly RCNI01 (sample SAMN09708214, study PRJNA481090) | feces metagenome | isolation source: feces | place: Antarctica: Albino Rookery | reverse complement strand
AAGCTGCGGCTTAAAATCCCGCCACAGCACGATGGGACCGGAAACGATTTTGGGGAAGAATGTAATATACATGGCACAGTCCAGCAGGCTGCCCAGTTCGGCTTTCCCCTTCTTCACATCCACCAGATAAGAAATCGAGGAAAAAACGATAAACGAGATGCCCAGCGGAGCAATGGAAAGGGCGCCTCCGGGGAAGGTGATATGCAGGAAAGAAAAGCTGGAATTCAAAAAGTCTGCATATTTATAGCGCAGGAGAACCGATACCGTAATCAGAATCGCCAGAAAGAATGCTGCTGTTCCGATGGAAAGCATATCGACCTGCCGATAGTCTGTACCTTCTTTCCGATAAACAGGGAGCTTTATGTAGAGATCCCGGGTTTTGCAGAGGATAAAACCCATAAAATAGATCAGAACAATATACAGCCCCAGCCATATTACATGATCTGCGCAAGCCCATGCATAAAAAAAGGCACTCAGTAAAACCAGTGCTACATCTTTGATACGCATCTTTCTAAGAAATGAAACTTTCTCATTTAAAAAGAAAGATAGGAAATAAGTCACAACCATAATCGGCATGAACAGAAAGAAGAATGTTGATGTCGTAAACCCCATTTTTAGCTCTCCCCTATTTGTAATTCAATCATGTGGTGATTTCCGGATTCCTCAGCTTTCAGCCGCCATATAAAAATATGCGACCGCATTTGTGAGGTCTTCCCAATCCTCTATCAGAAACGGTATATCCCTTTGGACGGGTGACCTGTATAATCTGCTGTGTCTGCAAAAACATCTTTTAAATCCGTGATACCCAGATAAAAGTGTTTCCTGATTTCTTCCCGAAATTTCGCTTTTTTGTGCGGTTTCCGGAAAAAACCAGATAGGAATACAGTTAGAAAGAATACCATATTTTTGCATACAAATCAAGAAAAAAGTGATATTTTCGAGTTTTATGGGTGCTTTTAGGAGATAACGGTACCATCTTTATGGAGAAGCCCGAATCCCCGCCCCGGAAAAAATCCGGAAAAACAAAAAGTCAGGCAGCTCAATTTTGGCTGCCTGACAGTTCATTACATTTTTACAGAGACTGCCTAAAGCAGCCGCTGTGTTTATTCTTCGGTTTCTTTTACTTCGGAATGAATTCGCTCATCGATTCGCTCCAAAGCGTTTTTCATGGCATCATAGGTCTGCTTGCTGATGGAATCAATATACTTGTTTTCGTAAGCCATCATGGCTTCCCGAATCCGCAGCAGACGGATGGTGCCGTTATCGGTGGAAGTGAATACCGGGGTGTAGGTGTAGCCCGTTACCTTGGAAATACCGGTATCATTGTCCCGGGTGATTTCAATATCCATGACAGCGGAATATTCCGTGCCGGGCTGCACACCGTCGCTGAGAAAATCGCCCAGAGAATAGCAGACGAGGGTTCCGGCGTCTTTGTCAAATTCCACCTGCTGGACATAGTGGGAATGGGTGCCCAGAATCACATCCACGCCCTCAGAGAACATCAGATCCCGAATCCGCTTCTGAGAACCGGAAATGGTATCATTAAACTCGCTGCCCCAGTGGAGCATGGCAATGGTAATATCCGGCTTTTCCTCCTGAGCAGCCTTGAGAATCCTGCGGATTTCCTTTTCTGCCACTTTCTGATAGTGGGTGGAATAGTCCGTGTAGAGCAGATTGACGCAGCCTTCGCTGCCGCTGGGCAAGGCCATACCGTCCATGCCTTTGGTAAAGGCTACCAGCGCAACCTTTAATCCGCCCACATTCATAATGCTGTAGCCGCCGGCACGCTTGGCTTCCTGCGAGGTAGCGTATACGCCCAGAGGCTCCAGACCTGCCTTGCGCACACCCTGAATGGTGTTGGCAAGACCTGTCATGCCGGTGCGGATGGAATAGGAATTGGCAAGCTGAATGGCATCCACGCCGGAGCGGGCAAGAGCCGTCATCAGCTCATCGGGAGCGGAGGCGTTGAGACTGCCGTAAGGGGGACCGGAGAGGGTACCCTCGTAGTTAAGCAGCGTGAGGTCTGCCTCAGAAATCAGGGGCAGAATATCCAGAAACATATGGTCAAAATTGGTGCCCAGATTACCGGCGGAAATGATATTGTCCGTCACATTGAGATCGCCCATGGCGGCAATGTGAATGGTGGTGAAGGGCTCCTGCTTCTTTTCCGTGGTGGGGGGAACCGATTCCGGTGCCTCAGTCTGGGGAGGATCGTTGGCCGTCAGATTGGCGGGGGTATCGGGAGCCAGCGGCTTTTCCTGACTGATTCCGTAGATGAGTCCACCGCATACCACAAGCACTGCCACGGCACACAAAAGCTGCAGCCGAAGCTTTCGCTGCTGGCGAATCCGCTGCTCCTGCTGCTTTTTACGCAGTTCTCTTCGTTTATTTAATTCCTCGCTGTCGAATGCCATGAGAGGACTCCTTTACATTTGCTACTGATTGATTGAAATTATACACTATTTTTCCTGTTTTCACAAGAGGGAAAAGAAATGCCCCGGAAAAAATCGATTTTTTTCGGGAAATAATTCTTAAATTTTTACAAAGATAAGGCAGGAACCGGGGCGGACAGTTGCATTTGTACGGATTCCATGATAAAATATCTTGATAAAATTTCTATTATTATGGAAAGGAGCCGGAATATGCGTCGAATCGTTCTAGTGTTCTTCACGGCACTGCTGATTCTGTCCCTTCCCATAGGCGTGTTTGCTTCCACTACCCCCTCCGTCAGCGCACCCAGCGTGCAAAATCACACCGCTGTTGCCAATGACGGTACCTGTCAGGTGAGTCTAACCGTGGAATTTAAGCTGGATACACCTGTGGAAAACCTGACGTTTCCTGTCCCCAAAAACGCCAAGAACATCACCGTGAATTCCTCCCCTGCCCGCATCTCCCATAATGATTCCTCTATCGATGTGAAGCTGAATCGGCTTATCGGCAATCTCCCGGGAAATTTCACCCTGATGTTTTCCTATTCTCTCCCCAATTCGGTTGCCTACGATAAAAACGGTGTGCTGCTGCTGACCCTTCCTCTGCTCTCCGGGTTCTCCTATCCCATTGAGAAGATGGACTTTACCATCAGTCTCCCCGGCGAATTTACGGCACAGCCCAATTTTTCCAGCGGCTATTATCATGCAACCATTGAAAATCAGATGACATTCCAGATTTCCGGTACCAATATCACCGGCTCCGTCACTTCCCCCTTAAAGGATCAGGAAACCCTTACCATGACGCTGGAAGTGCCGAACACACTGTTCCCTCAGAAGGAGATTTCCAAGTGGACTGCCGGTATCGATGACTTTGCCATGTATATCTGTGCCGGACTTGCACTGGTTTACTGGCTGATTTTCCTCAGATGCCTGCCTCCCCGGGTGCATCGCAGCTCCCTGGTGCCGGACAATATTTCTGCCGGACAGCTGGGCATGGTAATCGCCGGACGCCCCGCAGACCTTACCATGATGGTAATGAACTGGGCACAGCTTGGCTACCTGATGATTCATCTGGATACCAACGGTCGGATTTACCTCTATAAGCAGATGGAAATGGGCAACGAGCGCAGTAATTTTGAAAATCGCTGCTTCAAGTGGCTCTTTAACAAAAAATCCATGGTGGAGGGCACCGGCTCTGCCTATGCCCGACTGTGTCAGCGGGTGGCAGCTGCTCCCCCGGATCACCCCGAATATTTTGAGCGCCGTTCCGGAAATCCCAGAATCCTCTGGATGATTGCTTCCGGCATCGGTCTGTTCGGCGGTATCTCCTTCGGACTTGCCCTTGGCGGAAAGGGCTTCTTCGGCACCTTCCTGGCTATCATTTTTGCCGTGCTGGGAGCAATCAGCAGCTGGGTGCTGCAAAACGCCATGGGTACGGTGCAGCTTTCCGATAAGACGGATCTGCTGATCAGCGCAGGTATCGGCATTTTCTGGCTGATCATCGGTGCCTTTGCCGGAGAATTCGGTGTTGCCTTGGGTATGATTCTGCTGCTGGTATTTTTCGGACTTGCCGGCGCATACGGCGGACGGCGGACAGAGGCAGGACGGATGGCAGTTTCCCAGATTCTGGGTCTGCGCCGCTACCTGCGCAATGTCAACCGGGCAGAGCTGCAGCATATCACCCAGTCTGACCCGGAGTTTTTCTTCGCTCTCGCTCCCTATGCCATTGCGCTTGGTGTGGATCAGAGCTTTGCCAAACGCTTCGGCGCAGGAAAGCTTCCCAGCTGCACCTATATCACCACCGGTATGGACGGTCACCTGAATGCGCTGGAATGGGACAACCTGATGCGCACTGCCGTCAAGCGCCTCAGCTACCGCTACAGACGGATGCGGTTAGACCGTTATCGGGGAATAATCCATTAAATTTAACGATATTCGGGCAGAATCCACAAGATTCTGCCCACTTTTTTTACGAAAAATCCCGGCTGTATCCGTTGCAAAGAGGGCTGAAATATGTTATCATAAGACGGTTAAAAAATATGGTCGGTGTGTGCCCTTGCCACAGCTGATTCCGAAAATGGTTGACTGCCGGTTTTTTGACCAGCGGCTGATCATTTTATTTTTTTGTCTTTCGGAGGATTACCCATGAATTATGATGTGATTATTATCGGTGCAGGTCCCGGCGGCATCTTTTCCGCATACGAGCTGACCCGGCTGCGCCCGGAACTGAAGGTGGCTGTTTTTGAAGCAGGTCACGCCCTCAATAAGCGCCGCTGCCCCATCGACGGCGAGAAGATCAAGACCTGCATCGGCTGCAAGAGCTGCTCCATTATGAGCGGTTTCGGCGGCGCAGGTGCTTTTTCCGATGGTAAATACAATATTACCAACGACTTCGGCGGTACGCTCTATGAGTACATCGGCAAGAAGAAGGCTCTGGAGCTGATGCACTATGTGGATGAGATCAACATGAGCCACGGCGGCGAGGGCACCAAGCTTTATTCCACCGCAGGCACCAAGTTTAAGAAGATCTGCATGGAGAACGATCTGCACCTGCTGAATGCTTCTGTCCGCCATCTGGGCACTGACATCAACTATGTGGTGCTGGAAAACCTCTATGAAGAACTGAAGACCAAGGCAGAATTTTTCTTTGATACCCCTGTTACCAGTGTGGAATGTGTGGAAGACGGCTACCGCATCCATTGCGGCGAGCAGGTCTATACCTGCAAGGAGTGCATCATTTCCGTAGGTCGCAGCGGCAGCAAGTGGATGGAACAGATCTGTAAGGATCTGGATATTACCACCAATTCCAACCGTGTGGACATCGGCGTGCGGGTGGAGCTGCCTGCTGAAATCTTCTCCCACCTCACCGATGAGCTGTACGAGAGTAAGATCGTCTACCGTACCCAGCAGTACGGTGACCGGGTGCGCACCTTCTGCATGAACCCCAAGGGCGCAGTTGTCAATGAAAACACCAACGGCATTGTCACCGTAAACGGTCACAGCTACGAAGACCCCGCCAAGCAGACGGAAAACACCAACTTTGCGCTGCTGGTGGCAAAGCACTTCTCTGAGCCTTTCAAGGATTCCAACGGCTACGGCGAGAGCATTGCACGGCTGAGCAATATGCTGGGCGGCGGTGTTATTGTCCAGCGGTTTGGTGACCTGATCCGTGGCCGCCGCAGCACCCAGAACCGGATTGACGAATCCTTCACCACCCCCACCCTCAACGCTACCCCCGGCGACCTGAGTCTGGTGCTGCCCAAGCGTCTGCTGGACGGCATCATCGAAATGATCTATGCCCTGGATAAGATTGCTCCCGGTACCGCCAATGACGATACCCTGCTCTATGGCGTGGAAGTGAAGTTCTACAACATGGAAGTGGAAGTGAACGAGAAGCTGGAAACCAAGTATGATGGTCTTTACATCATCGGTGACGGCAGCGGCATCACCCATTCCCTGTCCCATGCCTCTGCCAGCGGCATTTTTGTTGCCCGCAACATCGCAGAGAACCTGTAAGTTTTATCGCAAATCAAACCCGGTGCAGACAATGCGTCTGCACCGGGTTTTCGTTTCCGCAGAGAGATACGGCAAGATTTCCCACTGCAGAATAAGAAAGCGGAATCAGGGCTATCATAAAAAGACACCGCCGGCAGGAAAAATCTGTCCAAGCGGTGCCTTTCTCATTGGGATAAAAAAGGGGCACCGGGGAAAATTCCCGATGCCCACAGGATATTTTAATTAGCAGTAGAAGTCCTTGATCTTCTTGGCACGGCTGGGATGGCGCAGCTTGCGGATTGCCTTGTTTTCAATCTGGCGGATACGCTCACGGGTAACGCCGAAGATCTGACCCACTTCTTCCAGTGTGTGGGTTCTGCCGTCATACATACCGAAGCGCATCCGAAGCACATCGGCTTCCCGCTCGGTGAGGGTGTCCAGAATTTCCTTCAGCGCTTCTGCCAGCAGTGCATTGGAGGTGGCATCAGCGGGGCCGGGGTTGTGATCGTCCGGCACGAAGGAACCGATGGAGGTATCTTCCTCATCACCCACAGGGGTGTCAAGGCTCAGGGTATCAGCAGCGGTACGGTTTGCCTCGATGATCTTCTCAACAGGCAGACCCAGCTCAGCAGCCACTTCTTCCACAGTCGGTTCCCGACCCAGTTCCTGCACCAGCTTCCGGTTGCAGCGGGTGGCCTTGTTAATGACTTCTACCATATGCACCGGCACCCGGATGGTACGGGCCTGATCCGCAATGGCACGGGTAATGGCCTGCCGGATCCACCAGGTGGCATATGTAGAGAATTTGTTTCCCTTTGTCCAGTCAAATTTATCAACAGCACGGATCAGACCGGTGTTGCCTTCCTGAATCAGATCCAGGATATGCAGACCTCTGCCGGAATATTTCTTTGCGATGGAAACCACCAGACGGAGGTTTGCTTCCGTCAGCTTGTTCTTGGCGTACTGATCGCCCTCAGAAACACGCTTGGCAAGCTCCACTTCCTCTTCTGCGGACAGGAGCTTGATCTGACCGATTTCTTTCAGGTACATCCGCACGGGATCGTCCAGATTGTATTCGGCAGCCAGATCCACGGGGTCTACCAGATCTTCATCTTCCACGCCGGAAAGGTCAATGTCACCATCGCCCATAACATCCAGATCGTCACCCAGATCCAGATCCAGGTCGTTGCTGACCACCTGAATATTCATAGCCTCCAGACGGTCATAAATTTCTTCGATTCGCTCCGGGCTGAGATCCATTTTTTCCAGCTGAGCGTTCAGCTCGTTGGCACGGATGACACCGTCCTTATGACCTTTGGCAATCAGTGCCTGCAGTGCGGCCTGAACATCCTCCAGATTCACCTTGGCAGATTTTTTAGAAGTTCCCATAGTTCGCTCCTTCTTTATCTTATAAAAATTCACATACTGATAATCAAGCTGTATGACTATATATCGTTTTCTCTATTTTGACAAGGGTTTTTTCCATAAATTTTTAAAAATTCGCAGCTTTGCCCGGATTTTGTCGCTGCAATCACAGTTTCCCCCAAAATCCGCAAAAACATACGGTTTACTTTTTCGGTAAAATTCGCTATAATTGGCAATATATAATACCAAACTCTGCCCAGGCAGAGATCATCCCAAACTTTTTTGAGGTATACGATATGACCGACCTTACAAAAATTCGCAATTTTTCCATCATTGCCCATATTGACCATGGCAAGTCCACACTAGCCGACCGGCTTCTGGAGGAATGCAAGGTTGTGGATCAGCGGGAGATGGAAAATCAGATTCTTGACTCTATGGATCTGGAGCGGGAGCGGGGCATTACCATCAAAGCCACCTCCGCCCAGCTTACCTATACTGCCGATGACGGAGAAGTTTATGACCTGAACCTGATTGACACCCCGGGTCATGTGGACTTTAACTATGAGGTGTCCCGTTCCCTCGCCGCCTGCGAAGGTGCCATTCTGGTGGTGGACGCCTCTCAGGGCGTAGAGGCGCAGACCCTTGCCAATACCTTCCTTGCAACGGATGCAGGGCTGGAAGTTCTTCCGGTCATCAATAAGATTGACCTGCCCTCTGCCCGTCCGGCAGAAGTGAAAGCTGAAATTGAGGACATTATCGGTATTCCCGCCGAGGATGCCCCGGAAATTTCCGCCAAAAACGGCATCAACATTCATTCCGTTCTGGAAATGATCGTAAAGGATGTTCCCGCCCCCACCGGCGACCGGAACGCCCCCCTGCAGGCATTGATTTTCGACAGCCAGTACGATTCCTACCGTGGCGTTATCGTCTACACCCGAATCAAGGAAGGCACCGTCCGCCCGGGTATGGATATTAAGATGATGGCCACCGGCGCTGTCTATAAGGTAGTGGAAGTGGGCGTTACCAGTCCCAAGGGTCTGATTCCCCGGGAATCTCTGGGCGCAGGCGAAGTGGGCTATATCACCGCTTCCATCAAGACTATTTCCACCACCCAGGTGGGCGACACCATTACCGGTGTGGAAAATCCTGCAAAAGAGCCCCTTCCCGGCTACCGCCCGGTGCAGCCCATGGTCTTTTCCGGCGTGTACCCTGCGGACGGCGCCAAGTATCAGGATCTCCGGGATGCTCTGGAAAAGTTGAAGCTTAACGATGCCTCCATGAGTTTTGAGCCGGAAAGCTCCATTGCACTGGGCTTCGGCTTCCGCTGCGGCTTTTTGGGTCTGCTGCACATGGAGATCATTCAGGAGCGTCTGGAACGGGAATACAATCTGGATCTTATCACCACCGCTCCCAACGTCAGCTACCGGGTCACCAAGACCGACGGCACCGTGCTGATGGTGGACAATCCTCTGGACTACCCCGATCCCATGGAGATTGAAGTGGCAGAGGAGCCTTTTGTCAAGGTAAACCTGATGGCACCGCAGGAATATGTGGGCAACATCATGGATCTTGCTACCTCCCGCCGGGGCGAATTTAAAAACATGGTATATCTGGATGCCAGCCGGGTGGAAATGCACTACGAAATGCCTCTGAACGAGATCATTTATGACTTCTTCGATGCGCTTAAATCCCGTACCCGTGGCTACGGCAGTCTGGACTATGAGATGATCGGCTACCGTCCCAGCCGCCTGGTCAAGCTGGATATTCTGCTGAACGGCGACATTGTGGACGCCCTCAGCTTCATTCTCTTTGCAGATAACGCCTACCCCAGAGCCAGAAAGATCTGCGAAAAGCTGAAAGAAAACATTCCCCGCTGCCAGTTCGAAATTCCCGTGCAGGCTGCCATCGGCGGCAAGATCATTGCCCGGGAAACCATCAAGGCTGTCCGTAAGGATGTGCTGGCAAAGTGCTACGGCGGCGATATCACCCGAAAGAAAAAGCTGCTGGAAAAGCAGAAGGAAGGCAAAAAGCGGATGCGTACCTTCGGCACCGTTTCCGTCCCCTCCGAGGCCTTTATGGCTGTGCTCAAGCTGGACGACGACTAATCTTATTTTGGATACAGGAGGTATCTCATGGCTTTTCTTACTACCGGAAAAAATAAAACGCCTCTGGGCATCTATGTCCATGTGCCTTTCTGCCGCAGCAAGTGTCAGTACTGCGACTTCTATTCCCTCACCACCAAGGATGACCGTCTGATGGACGGCTATCTGGATGCCATGTGCCGCCACATTAAGGAATCCGGTGCACTGGCTCCCGCCTATCAGGTGGATACCATCTACTTCGGCGGCGGCACCCCCAGCTTCTTCGGTGCCGACGGCATGGCCACCATCCTCACCGCTATCCGGCGGAATTTCGATGTGGCATCCGATGCGGAGATTACCTTTGAGGCAAACCCCGATTCCGTTTCCGATAAGCTGCTCAGCCGTCTCCGGGGCGAGGGCTTCAACCGGGTCAGCATGGGCGTGCAGAACGATAATGACGAAGTGCTGAAAAAGCTGGGTCGTCCCCACAGCTATGCTCAGGCGGTCACCGCCGTGCAGCGCATCCGCAAGGCGGGCTTTAAGAATCTTTCTCTGGATCTCATGTACGGTCTGCCGGGACAGACGCTGGTCAGCTGGGAAAATACCCTGCAGCATGTGCTGCAGCTGCAGCCGGAGCATATCAGCTGCTATGCCCTGAAAGTAGAACCGGGCACTCCCCTCTATGAATATAAGGACATCTGCCATATCCCCGATGACGATACCCAGGCGGATATGTACCTTTCCGCCGTGCAGATTCTGAAAAACAGAGGTTTCCGCCAGTACGAGATTTCCAATTTTGCCCGGAAGGGTCTGCTCTCAAAGCACAATATGAAATACTGGATGGGCGGAGAATATCTGGGCTTTGGTCCTGATGCCAGTTCCGACTTTGCCGGAAAGCGGTTTAAGATCATCCGGGATCTGCAGGGCTATATCGACGGCATCCGCAACGGCGGACAGATTCTCACCGAGGTGCAGGATATTCCCCTGCGGGAGCGTGCCGGCGAATATCTCATGACCCGGCTGCGTACCGAAGTCGGCATCTGTCAGGAGGACTACGAAAAGCGGTTCCTGCTCCCCTTTGATGCCCTGATGCCCATGCTGGTAAAGTGCAGAGAAAAGGGACTTGCCGTGGAAGGCAAGGCAGGCAACTGGCACCTCACCCCGGAGGGGTATCTGGTGTCCAACGCCATTATTTCCGACCTGCTGATTTTTCAGGAGCGTTCCCAGCCTCTGGCAAAGAGAAGAGGACTGTAAAAAAGACGATCATGGCAGATGCGTTTGCATCTGCCATTTTTTCAGCAGGAAGCCCCCGCAGAAAGAGAATTTTTTAGATTCTTTGCCGGATTTTCGGTGAAAAATCCCACAGTTCTTTCTGTATTTTTTCAAATGTTCATAATTTTTGTCTAGGATTCCCCAGCTGTGTATGCTATAATAAACCGAATAGAGAATTATAGGTATTTTCATATTACCGTTTAAGGAGATTGTAATGGGATTCATTCAAAAACTTTTCGGAACTCCCTCTCAGCGGGAGATTAAGAAGATCCAGCCTATGGTGGATCAGATCCTTTCTCTGGAGAGCGAGTATAAAGCCCTCAGCGAAGCAGACCTGAAGGACAAGACCCGGCAGTTCAAAGAGCGGCTGAGTCAGGGAGAAACTCTGGATGATCTGCTGCCCGAGGCATTCGCTGCCATCCGGGAGGCTGCCGACCGGGTGCTGGGTATGCGCCCCTATCCTGTGCAGCTGATCGGCGGCATTATCCTCCATCAGGGTCGGATCGCCGAGATGAAGACCGGCGAAGGTAAGACCCTGGTGGCCATTCTGCCCTGCTACCTCAATGCCCTCACCGGCAGAGGTGTCCATGTGGTCACCGTCAACGAATACCTGGCCAAGCGTGACTCCGAGTGGATGGGCAAGGTCTATCGCTACATGGGTCTTTCCGTGGGACTGATTATCCCCGGTATGTCCGCCGAGCAGCGGCGGCAGAGCTATGCCGCAGACATTACTTACTGCACCAATAACGAGCTGGGCTTTGACTACCTGCGGGATAACATGGCAATTTACAAGCAGGAACTGGTGCAGCGTGGACACGCCTTTGCCATCGTGGACGAGGTGGACTCCATCCTTATCGATGAAGCCCGTACCCCTCTGATTATTTCCGGCAAGGGCGAGGATTCCTCCAAGCTTTACGAAATGGCAGACCACTTCGTCTCCACCCTTCGCAAGCAGGTCTTTGCCAAGACCGATGAAAAGGAAGTACAGGACGATTACGACTGCGACTACTTCGTAGATGAAAAGAGCCGTACCGTATCCCTCACCGCCAGCGGCATTGCCAAGGCAGAAAAGTATTTCGGAGTTGAAAATCTGGCAGATTCCGAAAACGCCACCCTGTCCCACCATATCAATCAGGCCATGAAGGCTCGTGGCATTATGAAAAAGGACATCGACTATGTGGTGAAGGACGGTCAGATCATCATCGTCGATGAATTTACCGGACGACTGATGTACGGTCGGCGGTATAACGAAGGTCTGCATCAGGCAATCGAAGCCAAGGAGCGGGTCACCGTTGCCGGGGAGAGCAAGACCCTTGCAACCATCACCTTCCAGAACTTCTTCCGGCTTTATGATAAGCTTTCCGGCATGACCGGTACCGCCCTGACGGAAAAGGACGAATTTGCCACGATCTATCAGCTGGACGTGGTGGAGATTCCCACCAACCGCCCGGTGCAGAGAGTGGATCTGCCGGATGTGGTCTATAAGACCGAAAACGGCAAGTTCCGTGCCATCATCCAGCAGGTGGTGGAGGCACACCAGAAGGGTCAGCCTGTGCTGGTGGGTACCATTTCCATTGAAAAGAGTGAAATCCTCAGCAGCCTGCTGAAAAAGCAGGGCATCCCCCACAATGTGCTGAACGCCAAGTACCATGAGCAGGAAGCACAGATCGTTGCTCAGGCCGGTAAGTTCGGCGCTGTCACCATCGCCACCAACATGGCTGGTCGTGGTACGGATATTGTGCTGGGCGGTAATGCCGACTTCATGGCGAAAAACGAACTGCGCCACCGTGGCGTGGAGGAAGAGCTGATTGCTGAGGCAGATTCCTTTGCAGAAACCGACAATCCCGAAATCCTCGCCGTGCGCAGGCAGTACGAGGAGCTGATCTCTGCCTATAAGCCCCAGATTGCAGAAGAGGCAGAAAAGGTAAGACAGGCAGGCGGTCTTTTCATCATCGGCACCGAACGCCACGAGTCCCGCCGAATTGATAATCAGCTCCGTGGCCGTTCCGGTCGTCAGGGTGACCCCGGCAAGAGCCGGTTCTACCTGAGCCTTGAAGACGATCTGATGCGTCTGTTCTCCTCCGCCCGGATCATGAATATGATGGATACGCTGGGTCTGGACGAGGATACCCCCATCGATGCAAAGATTCTCTCCGGCGCTGTGGAAAACGCCCAGAAGAGCGTGGAAAGCCGGAACTTCCAGGCCAGAAAAAATGTGCTGCAGTATGACGATGTGATGAATACCCAGCGTGAAGTGATCTACGCCCAGCGGCAGAAGGTGCTGGACGGCGAAGATCTGCGGGAAAATATTCTCTCCATGCTCCGCAGCTTTGTGGAATCCACCGTCAGCACTGCCATCAGCCAGACCGGCGGCTCCGCAAACAGCGAGACTGTGGAAGCGGTGCTTCCCCATATGGAGGGCATCTACTTTGCCAAGGGTGCTTACCACGCACCGGAAACCCTCACGGCTGAAAGCCTCATTAGCAGCCTGTATGATCTGGCACTTTCCACCTATGAGCAGAAGGAAAACCGCTACACCCCCGCTGTCATGCGGGAACTGGAGCGTGTCATTATGCTGCGGGTGGTTGACGAATACTGGATGGATAACATCGATGCCATGGACGATCTGAAACAGGGCATCGGTCTGCGGGCTTACGGTCAGCATGACCCGGTCATCGCCTACAAGGAAGAGGGCTATGAGATGTTCCAGGCCATGATCTCTGCCATCAAGGAAGAGACCATCCGCCGGCTGTTCCTTGTGCAGCTGCGCCCCACCACTGAGGTGAAGCGTCAGAAGGTGGCAAAGGAGACTTCTGCCTCCGGCACCCCGGAAAGTCAGGCGAAGCCCCAGCCCGTCCACAAGGGCAAGAAGATCGGTCCCAATGATCCCTGCCCCTGCGGCAGCGGAAAGAAATACAAGAACTGCTGCCGTCAGAAGGACATTGCCGCAGGACTTGAACGATAAACCGCCATTTTCGGAAGCATTCCCCATTTTTCGGGAATGCTTCCCAGTATGGAGATAAATCTATGGCTATCATAACGAAGAAATTCGGCGCTCTGGAGCTGCTGACTGCGGAGGGAATTTCTGTTCCCCATGGCTTCACCACCCGTCTGGGCGGTGTAAGCGAAGGATACCTAAGTTCCTTAAACCTTGGCACCAGCCGGGGCGACGATCTTAAAAATGTGGTGGAAAACTACCGGATTCTGGGAAATGCCCTGGGCTTTACCCCGGAAGATGTGGTATTTGCTCACCAGACCCATACCGACATCATCCGGGTGGTGACAGAAAAGGACCGGGGCACCGGGCTGTTTTCCGCTCCTTTTCCCCCTTGTGACGGTCTGATTACCAACCGTCCCGGGGTTGCCCTCATGGTGTTCACTGCCGACTGTACCCCCATCCTGCTCCACGACCCGGTCACCGGAGCCGTGGGTGCCGTTCATGCCGGATGGCGTGGCACAGCGCAGGACATTGGCGGCAAGGCCGTCAGGGCGATGGTGGAGAATTTCGGCTGCAAGCCCGAAAACATTCACACAGCCATCGGTCCCAACATTGGTTCTTGCTGCTTTGAGACAGACCGGGATGTGCCGGATGCCCTGCTGGATACCTACGGGCAGGAAATTCTGCCGTTCATCACCCAAAAGGGGGAGAAATTCTTCCCGGATCTGAAGAAAATCAATGCCTACTCTCTGAAACGGGCAGGCATTTTGAACCCGGAAGTCAGCACAGACTGCACCTGCTGCCAGTATGAGCGCTTCTGGTCTCACCGGAAGGTGGGCAGCGCCCGTGGATCTCAGGGCGCAATCATCCTTTGCAAGGAGGTCAGCGTATGAAACGAATTTTGGCACTTGTCCTGATGCTCAGCATCACGGCGGGAGTATTTTCAGGCTGCGGCACCAAGAAGCAGGCCTATGTCCCCTCGGGACACGGACTCTATACCGGGGAAGATACTCCGCAGCCCGGCGCCACCACCCCGGAAAAGGAGCAGGAGCTGACTCTGGCCTACTACCCCAAGCGATCCATGAATCCCCTGCTTTCCACCGATGCTACCAACCGTACCCTTTTTTCGCTCCTGTATCAGAGCCTGTTTGTGGTGGATAAGTTCTACGATGTCCACCCCATGCTGTGCAAAAACTATTCCATGTCTTCGGACATGACCAGTTTCACCTTCTACCTTCAGCCTGCCACCTTCTCCGATGGCTCTCCCCTGACGGCAGAAGATGTGATTGCCACTTACAATGCCGCCCGGGAAAGTGACCTTTACGGCGGACGGCTCTCCCATGTGATTGCCGTGTACGAGACGGACGGCGGTGTCACCATGGAAACGGATACCCCCTATGAAAATTTCTTCCTGCTGCTGGATATTCCCATTCTGAAAGCCTCCCAGCTGAAAGAAGAAAAGCCTCTTGGCACCGGCCCTTATTATTTGGGCAGCGGAACCTCCGGTGACCGTCTGGTGCGCAGACAGGACTGGTGGTGCAGCCCCAAGATGGCAGTTACTGCTTCTGCTATCAATCTGATTGTTGCGGAAAATCCTGCCCAGATCCGGGATGCTTTTGAGTTTTCCGATGTGGGTCTTGTGTGTGCAGACCCCGGCTCTGATACCTATGCGGACTACCGCTGTGACTATGAGCTGTGGGATGTGGAAAGCGGCACCTTCCTCTACCTTGGTTTTAACACCCAGGAAAGCAAGGTCTTTTCCAATCAGAAAGTTCGTTCTGCCGTGACTCACGCCATTAACCGGGAACTTCTGGTGGAGGAATTTTACCGTGGCTTTGCAGTCCCCGCCTACTTACCCGCCTCGCCTTACTCTCCCTTTTACAGTGCCGGACTTGCCTCCCGCTATAGCTATGACCCGGATCAGCTGAGTCAGGCAGTGATTGGTGCAGGTCTGCAGGGCAGCAAGGTGAAGCTTTTGGTGAACGAAGCGGATTCCCACCGGGTACGCATTGCAAAGCGAATCGCAGAAATGCTCAGCAACTGCGCTCTGGATGTGGAACTTCTGTTTTACAGCGGCAATGACTACCAGTATGTGCTTTCCAGCCGGGAGTATCAGGACCCCACCAGCGGCGAGCCGGGAACCTATGATCTGTACCTTGGCAAAACCAAGCTGGCAGCCAACATGGATCTTTCCGCTTTCTTCCGGGATTACGGTATGCTGAGCGGCGGCGGTATCAGCGATACTGCCACCTATGCTCTGTGCCTCGATGCCCTTACCAACAGCGGTAACTATTATAATCTCCATGAACGGGTGATGGAGCAGGGATTTATCTGCCCCATTCTCTTCCACAATTATGCAGTGTATGCCAACCGTGGATTGCTCACCGGTCTTTCTCCTGCCCGGAACAATATATTCTACTATGATCTGGGCACCACGATGGCGGATATTCAGGTAGAGCATGGCAGTCCGGCAGCCGAAACCGAGTCGGATGCCGATTCCGACGGAGAATAAGCCGACCCGGAGAAGCTGTATATAATCATTGCATTTTTGTATTGAATTTGTTATAATGTAGCAAATTCAATTATAAATATATCGCCTATAACAGAAAGGAAGATTATTTTATGAAACGCATCATTCCCCTGGTACTGGTTCTGTGTATGCTGCTGGCTGCCTGCGGTAATAAAAATACAGATGGTACCACCGTTCCTACAGAAGATACCAAGGCCACCGAGACAGAGGCTGCAGCTACCCAGCCTAAGGAAACCGAAAAGCCCACTGAGCCTCCTGTGCTCTATCGCCACCCCCTCACCGGTGAGCCTCTCGACAAGCCCTTCACCGGCCGTGTTTACGCAATCTCCAATGGTAACTCTGAATCCTCCCTGCCCCAGCATGGCATTGGTCAGGCGGATATTGTCCATGAGATCCTTGCAGAGGGCAGCGTAACCCGTCTTGCTGTTCTCTACACCAATCCTGAAAAAGTTGCCGCTATGGGTTCCGTCCGCAGCGCCCGGACTTACCTGCTGGACATCGGCACCGCATACAATGCCATCTATAACCACTGCGGCACCAGTATCTATGCTGACCGGTTCATCCGTGACAATGATGTGGTTCATGTTGATGCCATGTTCCACAGCGAGTTCTACCGGGATCCTGCCCGCAGAAATGAGGGCTATGATCTGGAGCACACCCTGTTTGTCCACGGTGAGGATCTGGTTTCCATGGCAAAGGAAGCCGGCTATGATACCAAAGTTCCTGCCGGCACCACCTATGGTCTGGAATTCTCCGACAAGGAAGTGGATCTGAAGGGTGAATCTGCAAAGCAGATCGTCATTTACTTCGAGGGCGAAGGCTACGGCAAGAGCACTACCATGACTTATGACGCAGCTTCCGGTACTTACCGCGGCACCCAGTTCAGCCAGGACTTCATCGACGGCAACACCGGCGAGCTGGTTGAGTTCAAGAATGTCCTCGTGCTGAAGGCAGAGACCGAAGTTGTGGACGGCGAAGGTCATAAGATGGTTGATCTGGACGGCGAGGGCGAAGGCTACTACGCCTGCAACGGTGAGATCATCCCCATTATCTGGCACCGTGAGGGTGTGGATCATCCCTTCACCTACACCCTGACCGATGGCACCCCGCTGAAGCTGGGCGTGGGCAGAAGCTACATTGCTTTCACTCCCCTGAGCGGCGAAGTCATCTACGAATAAGCAATCAAACAGCATCCCCGGTGCCAAAAGCACCGGGGATCTTTTTCTGCGCCGCTGTAACAAATTTTCTGCTGAGGAATATCTTGGAATGAGCGGTACATCACCGCAACAATCATTTGGAGGTATTCGTATGTGTAACAATAACTGTGGTGGCAACTTCTGCTGGATCATCATTCTGCTTCTGCTGTTCTGCTGCTGCGGCAATGGCTTCTGCGGTAACGGCTGTGGCTACGGCGGCAACTGCGGTTGCGGCAACAACTGTGGCAACAATTGCGGCTGCGACAACAACTGCGGCTGCTGCTAAAAAAGAAAGGCCGACCCCAAAAGGGTCGGCCTGAGGCTGTCAAAAAAGTGGCTGCATCCCCGTAAACGGAAAGGAAGATTGTGTGAAAGAAACCCATCAGGGGTGTCTTTCGCGTTCAATCAACGGATTTTTCAGAACTTTTTGGGTTCTGAAAAGTCGCATCAGCGGGGAGAAAAGGCTTTTCCGACACGCTGAGGCCGACCCCAAAAGGGTCGGCTTTTTCATTATCCGAAGATTCCGTCAAATTCGCTGCCCAGAGGAGCGTTGTACATAAGGTGGGCGCAAATCTGCTCCAGCATCACAGGGTAGGTTTCCACTGCCTGCCGGTAAAGCTCAAAGAGAGGCGCATCCAGATGGGCGCAGGCAGGATTGGCTACCGTCGGCATCACCATGCCCCGGATGCTCTCTCCCATTTTCCCGGCAGCGGCGCAGACACCCTTCCGGGCAACGCCCTCCGGCAGATTCATAACCTTGGTGGCAAAGCGCATATTGGAAAGGCAGGTGCGGATGTTGCTGCCTGTCACCGGGGGATAGAACCGGGCAACAGTTTCGTACTCTCCCGGTGTCAGCTTCAGATGCCGGGTGCCGTCAAATGCGTGGGGATCGGGCTTTCCGTCCTTTTCCAGTAAAAACCGCTCAAATTCTGCTTCCAGCACGGTATGTCCTGCCTCGCCGGTTGCATTTTTTTCATTTATGAAGGGATGGCAGATGCTGTCCAGACAGTAGTGCGCCAGAAGACCGTAGAGATATGCCTGTGCGCCCTCATTGGGGTCCAGCCGCAGACCTCTGCACACCCGCTGGAAGAACACCTGACCTGTCTGATAGTGCAGGTCATGACCCATCCGGGAAATGGCTCCCTTCTGCATCAGCGGATTATAATAGAAGAACAGATCCGGCCCATGCAGTCCCACATCATAGAGACGGCGAAACCGCTGGACAGGCTTTCTTACATCAGCAGGCATTCCTTTCAGAACTTCCGCTCCAAATCGATAATGTGCATATAACGCCGGCATAGGGCGGCACCTCCCAAAACGATATGCTTTATTTTACACGATTTCACCTCAGCTTTCTAGTCCCCTCCATCACTTTTTTATTCCTGCGTTGCAAAGGAAATGCCCCTGTGCTACAATAGTGGAAAATGACCTGGGAGGTATATGCTGTTTATGCAGACCAGAAAGCTATATTATGAAGACTGCCGAACGAAGGAATTTTCCGCCCGTGTCCTTTCCTGCCGGGAAACGAAAAAGGGCTATGAAATAATTTTGGATGCCACCGCCTTTTATCCCGAAGGGGGCGGACAGCCCTGTGATCTGGGTATGCTGGAATGTGTCCATGTGCTGGATGTGCAGGAGCAGGGAGAAGAGATTCTCCACCTGTGTGACGGTCCTCTGAAACCGGATACCATTGTGGAAGGACGGATCGACTATACCCGCCGCTTTGCCCTCATGCAGCAGCACGCCGGAGAGCATATTGTTTCCGGCATCATCCACAAGCTGTACGGTCACGATAATGTGGGATTCCACATGGGAAAAGAAGCCATGGAAATTGACTTTTCCGGTCCTGTCCCTCAGGAAGACGTTGAAAAGATTGAGACTATGGCAAATGAAATTGTCTGGCGGGATGTGCCCATCAAATGCTGGTACCCGGAGAAGGCAGAGCTGAAAAAGATTCCCTACCGCTCCAAGAAGGCACTGGAATGGCCGGTGCGGATCGTGGAGATCCCCGGTGCAGACAGCTGTGCCTGCTGCGGTGTTCATGTGGCAACCACCGGACAGATCGGTCTTATTAAGATTCTTTCCTGCGTGAAGTTTAAGCAGGGCGTGCGGATGGAGCTTGCCTGCGGTCAGCAGGCGCTGCGCCATATCCAGACCGTCTATCAGCAGAACCGGGAAGTATCTCAGGTGCTGTCTGCCAAGATGCACGAAACCGGCGAAGCCGCCCGGAAAATCCGGGAGGCGCTGGATGCAGAAAAATTCCGTGCCACCGGACTGCAGCGGCAGGTGTTTTCCGCCATTGCCCGGGAATACCGGGGAAAAGAGCATATTGTGCGTTTTGAAAAGGACTTAAGCAGCAGCCAGCTGCGGGAGCTTGCAGACACCTGCTGCCGGGAAGGCGCAAAAACCGCTGCCATCCTGTCAGGGACCGATGAAAGCGGCTATCAGATCTGTATCGTCTCAGCCTGTGAAGACCTGCGCATCACCGGTAAGGCATTTAAGGAAGCATTTCCCTGCCGGGGCGGCGGAAAGCAGGATTCTTTTCAGGGAAGCGTAACGGCAAAGCAGGAGGATCTCACTGCCTTTTTCTCCCGCCTGTGGGAGAATGGAGATTAACTCCATAATAACGCCAATACCGTGATGAAAATTTACAGGATTTCCACACTTTCTGCCAAACTGCCACTTTACAACCGCAGAAGGCTATAGTATAATGAAACCGTATGGAAAATACATACTAAAGGCAACCATACTGTATCTACAGTAATTTGAAATGGAGGAAATTATTCATGTCTGTTAAAGTTGCTATTAATGGTTTTGGTCGTATCGGCCGTCTGGCTTTCCGTCAGATGTTTGGCGCTGAGGGCTTCGAAGTTGTTGCTATCAACGACCTGACCTCCCCCAAGATGCTGGCTCACCTGCTGAAGTACGATTCCACTCAGGGCAATTACGCTGCTCAGGG